>Ga0180437_10000821_pt1 | contig 56059 bp, 49 predicted proteins | sample SS_ome_4_FD_132410 | JGI IMG/M metagenome (GOLD analysis project Ga0180437, IMG submission 132410) | Hypersaline lake sediment archaeal communities from the Salton Sea, California, USA - SS_3_D_1 metaG | ecosystem: Environmental > Aquatic > Non-marine Saline and Alkaline > Hypersaline >...
CCCCCATTGATTAACTTTCAAATGCATCCACCAATTTTTCAATATCAAGCTTTTTCATTTGAAGCATCGCTTTAACAGCTTTTTGCGATTTTTCTGAGTTGGGATCGTTTACCATTTCAGTCAAAACCGTGGGGACAATCTGCCATGAAATACCAAATTTATCCATCAACCAGCCGCATTGTTGAGCTTCTGGATCCCCACCCTCGGAGAGTTTATCCCACAAATAATCTACTTCTGCTTTTGTTTCGCAGTTAACGATAAATGATATGGCTTCATTGAACCTAAAATGAGGTCCGCCATTGAGAGCTACAAATTCCTGTCCTTCAATCTGGAATTCTACGGTCATCACCGTTCCTTCAGCTGTTCCGTGAATTTCATACCCCTCTTTTCCGTAACGGGAAATTCTTCTGATCCTTGAGTTTTTAAAAATGGATGCGTAGAATTCCTCTGCCTGTTCAGCCTGGTCGTCAAACCACAGATTTGTTGTAATCTTTTGCGCATTTGCCATGTTATTCCTCCAGGATAAGCGGTAAATCCCATTTTTGCCGCAGCCCGCGTGAAATACTAGGATCTCTTTAACCGTCTAGCTTCTGCTTGTTCTAAATTTTCATTGACTCTGAACTTCACAATTCGGCTGATCAGATCATATGGAATTGGTTTATCCAGCGGGAATTTTACCGATCCTTTTGCTCCCTCATAGTCGGACAACTCTTTCTTAAATTTCTCAATTCCGCTTGGAGCAGGATAAAAACCAATATGCCTTTTATAACCAGCGAAATGCACCAGGTTGCCGTGAAGCGTAAAAGTTGGAATTTGATACTTCATGGCCTCCTCGGCACCAGGCGCGGATTCCCTGATGGTTTGCCTTACTCTCCCTAAAAGCTTTTGAACGTTCTCTGGAAAACTTGCGATATACGCATCTATGTCTTCAGGAGGTGTTTTTCCGTTTTTCAAATAGTCTCCTTTTGATACGGTTCATAATGAAGCAAAACGATCCCACAATCAAAAGGAATCGAATTTACCAATGTTAATTTCTCTTTTGATTTTACATCTTTGAAAATGGTCTTGCCATAACCCAACCGAGCAGGATTAACAGACAAATGGAACTCGTCGATGAGCATCTCCTGGATGAGTGATGAAACAAATGAAGCCCCTCCATAAACGATAATGTCTTTCCCGTTCTGGTTCTTTAAACGGTTAATCTCATCTTCAAGAACCCCTGTTGCTATATCGGTATTTTCCCAATGCGATTCTTTCAGTGTTTTTGAAAATACAACTTTTGGGGTGTCCATCATCTTCTTCCCGGATGTAAATTCCGGATCTTGCGGTTGTTTTATGACATTTGCCCAATGTGAAACAAAACCATCCACCATTTTTCTGCCAAGAAGAATAGTGTCAATCGTTGCTGTCAATTGCTCGACGTACTTTTTCAATTCATCATCCCAGTCCCAAACCATCCAGTCCATCTCACCATTCGGACCTGCAACATATCCATCCACTGAAATTTGCATTTGTAATTTCAGCTTTCTGATTGTTTTTTCCATTTTGGTTAGTAAAAATTCCCTGCTTCAAAAATTACATTCGTTTTGTTTCCTGCTAACGCGTTGAAAAACATACTCAGTAATCAGTCACATTGAATCTGATGTACTGTCACTCTGATTTTAATCCCAGCATAATCGGTGTGCGCAGCAGAAGAATCTAGAATCTTCGCTCTCTGAAAAGCAGGGATTAAAATCTGCTCAGATTGAAGCCTTAATTCTTATTAATCCATCCAAATCATAGTGACCGGCTACTCAGTAAACCATACCTGGATATAAATATCCTATACAAAGAGTTTGTTTAGAATTTCACCTATTTGGGTTCTCGCCAACCCCAAAAATCCAGGATGCAGGACATAATAGGTATATTTTATCTCAATAATGGTTGTGTGAAAATTTATTCTGTGATGTTATTTCCATCACATAATCCATATTTCGTATGTAACCAAACAGAATTTACTGCCCCAAACTATTACTGAAAATTTTATGCCATTCCCCCTGATCGCTCCCCTGCACTTATCCAGCCTGCTATTCTCTGGGTTTCTCCGCGTTTGCCTGCTGTTTTTCCCAGGCAAGCAGCCAGGAATCGTACGCATCCGCCCGGTTGTCTTCATCCACAACCAGGATTTTATCCACCTCATCTCGATCCTTGATGAAAAAAGTGATCTGGTCTTTTCCATCATCTTCTATAGCAACCGTGCAGTCCACTGGCGTGATTTCCTCGCGCAGGAAATGCCATCCGAAATGTGTCTCACAAGCAGGGTCCCAACAATTACATGAGCGCCGGTCTAATACAATTTTCATGTCTACCTCCAATAAGTAACAATAAAGAAAGATGCCTTTTATTCCTCCAGCGTCTCAGTCGGGCTGGATATGGGCATCGTTTTACTTAGCGCGGCTGCCAGACGTCCCAACGCCTGGGCTTCCTGTGGAGTGCCGCCGTCGGCCAGCAAAACCTGGGCTTGTTCGGCTACAGCGCGGTGTATATCCTCGTCTCCAAGCAGTTCCAGGCGCGCTTTTGCCCGTACGATGTCCTGGTTGGCTTCATATGCGGACGCAATGACCGCTCGATACTGATCCTTATAGATCTCTTTGAGAGAATCTGGCGGCGTATCGAGGTACTCAACGGGTTGGATCACCCAGGCGAACAACAATCCCAGGACCAGTCCGATGACGATCCCGGTTACCAGGTATAAATTACCTCGGTCTTCTCCATCCATCTTTTATGACTTTTTCCCAGATTTAATTTTCATTGTTGGTTTCATCCGTCGGGAGGCTGGCGTACTTTTTGGAATATCTCCAACTCATCCGCTAATTCCTTCATCAGAGAAAGATCAGCCTCGGTATATCCTTTTTCTTCCCCGAACGTGATGGCTTCAAAGACGACCACATCCGGCGATTTGCCTCCCAGAAAAGCCAACCTTTCCACTGCCAAAGCCGTATCACCGTCTTTCTTGAAAGCTTCGGAAACCATGAGCACGTAATCCGTTTTATAATCCACGCGCATTTTTGCAGGTGCGGTATCCGTGTATTCCACTGGATTAATAAACCACCCGTAAACCACACCGATCAAACCGCCAATTGCGATAGCTAATAAAAAGCGTACCCAGCGAGACATATCACTTGTATTTTGCCACAGACGTCCTTGGGAGGCAAGGGAACGCTTTATCACAGGTCTGACATCTGTCCGGTACATAATTGCTCCAGCAGCTATTCTTATTTTTCGGTGTTATTTCTTTCCGCGGCGCGGTCGACGAGCTCGATTCAATATCTGAAATTGTTGATTATTACTTGCTTCACAACCAAAAATCTTGTAAAATGATATATAGTTCACTCATATTGCACCTTTAGATCAGTTACACGTTTCTTGCCAGGGGAGGGACAAACTATGAACCTCATCAAAGTATCCGGTACCTCACGCACATCAGCGGTAGCAGGTGCAATTGCCGGTGTATTTCGAGATAATCATCGCGCTGTAATCCAGGCGATTGGAGCGATCGCGGTTAACCAGGCTGTCAAGGCACTTGCGCTCTCCAGATGCTATTTAGAAGAAGACGGGTATGAGGTCGTCTTTATTGCGGAGTTTATTGACGTCGAGATCGATGATAAAATTCGGACAGCGTTAAGATTTACTGTAGAAGCGCGCTAAATTAGCGAAATTTGTTAGACTTTGCAATACTTGAAACGCCAGATTCATCACTGGGCATTTAACGTCGTAGGATTGCAGTTTCCTGCGGCGGGTATGATTAATAAAGGGGAATGAGGCTTTTATTTGATCCGGCAAATCATCTTAATCGGGCTTTGGCTGTTGTGCAGCGCGCTTTCAGCTTGCTCGTTGGATTCATCCCAGCCTCCTGCTTCCCAAACCTCAGAAGCTGACGAATTAATCCCAACCCACAGCATTCCAACCGCCAGGCAGCCCACCCGCACTGCAAAAATAGACTCGGTCTCCTCCCCGACAGCTGTTCTTTCACCTGCTGCAGAACCAACCGCTTCCCAAGTAATTAACAATCCGCCGCAGATAACCCCAACCGGTAATGATGCGGGTTGTGGGGAAACAAACGGCCGGTTGGAACCTGGAATACTGAAATCCGCCCTGCTGGGGGGATCAATACAATTCCAGGTGTACTTGCCTCCCTGCTACGGTGAAAACTCAAACCAGACGTTCCCCACACTTTATTTACTGCACGGCCAGGGATATTCCGAACGCCAATGGGAACAATTAGGCGCAGTTGAAACATCGAATAAAATGATCGCCTCCAATGAAGTGTCGCCGTATATTATCGTTATGCCGCGCGAACCAGCTGGGACGAATTCCGAACGAAGTAATTACGATCTGGTCCTGGCGCTAGAATTAATGCCAACTATCGATAAAACCTACCGCACCAGACCAGAGCGTGAATTTCGGGCGGTAGGTGGACTTTCGCGCGGTGCTGGTTGGGCAATTGAATTGGGTATAACCTTTTGGGACCTGTTTGGCGCATTTGGCGCTCACAGCCCGGCTGTGTTAAATACAAACCCGATCTCAATGAGTAATTTGCTTGACGCTATCCCCCCGGATAAATATCCGCGCATATTCATCGATACCGGTGACAGAGAACCTCCCTCGATCATCGAATCAGCCATCTGGCTGGGAGACCTGCTCAACCAGAAAGGAATCCCGCATGAATGGTACCGTTTTACGGGTGTTCACGACGGTAGTTATTGGCAGGAACACATGGAAAGATATCTGCGCTGGTACACAGGCAGTTGGTGAAGGCATCTGCAGCGCGAGCTGCAGCTGAAACGTTGGTGATATAATCGCACCCATGGCTCTCACCCCTGAAGAAGTTGAATATATTGCTGACCTGGCAAGATTGGAAATCAGCCCGGAAGAAAAAGAGATTTACCGCGAGCAGTTATCCGCGATCCTGGATTACGTTGCTCGCCTGGGGGACTTAGATACTGCGCGCATTCCGCCAACCTCCAGTGTGCTGGCCTCAGGAAATGTACTGCGGCCGGATAAATCCAGACCCGGTCTTGGCCAGGAAAAGCTGATGCGAAATGCCCCCGAGCAGGATAACGGGCAATTCCGCGTTCCCCCAGTTTTAGATTAGTTTTGCTGAACGCGTTTGCGTTCCATGCGCTTTTACTGAGGTGGAGCGCCGACCAAAGGGTGAAGCTTGCAGTTAGAGACTCGCTTCGTGTATTCAACATGACTGCATAAAATGACAGGATAACAGACAAAAACCCGTTCATGAGCGAACTCCATACACTAACCATAGGGCAAATACAAACCAGCCTCAGAAACGGTGATTTCTCCAGCCGCGAACTAACGCAAGCCTGCCTGGATAGAATCGAACGGCTGGAACCCCGGCTGAAGACATTCATCACCCTGACACCTGAAATTGCGCTGCACCAAGCCGAATTGGCTGACCAGCAATTTACCAACTGGAGAATGCAGCCCGATAACGAGTTGCCGGCTCTGCTGGGTGTGCCCGCAGCCGTGAAAGACGTGCTTTGCCTCGCAGGTACCCGCTGCACAGCCGGTTCGAGAATATTGGAGAACTTTGTGCCAGTCTACAGCGCCACGGCAGTTGAGCGCATAAGACAGGCAGGGGTGATTATCCTGGGTAAAACCAATACCGATGAATTCGCAATGGGTTCCTCCACTGAAAATTCAGCCTACTTTACGACCCGCAACCCGTGGGACACAAACCGGGTGCCGGGAGGATCGAGTGGAGGAAGCGCTGCTGCGGTCGCAGCCCAATTCGCTCCGGTCGCATTAGGCACCGATACCGGCGGCAGCGTACGCCAACCAGCCTCTTACTGCGGCGCAACCGGACTTAAACCCACATATGGCGCAGTGTCTCGCTACGGATTGATCGCTTTTGGTTCATCGTTAGATGTTGTCGGCGTAATCGGTAATAATGTCCGGGACGTCGCTTTGACTTATTGGGGAATCGCCGGACATGACCCGCTGGATTCCACCACCGCCAAGCGCCCTGTTTTTCCAACGGAATTGAACGCATCACCCAGGAAGGCTTTCTCCTCCATTTGCATTGGAGTGCCAGATGAATATTTTAAGCCGGGTATACAACCCGATGTGGAGGCGGCAGTTAGAGATGCGATAAATCTTATGAGGGATTATGGAGCGCAAGTGAAACCGGTCAGCCTGCCGCATACAGAGTACGCGCTTCCGGTTTATTATCTGATCGCTCCAGCTGAGGCATCTGCGAACCTGGCACGTTACGATGGCATCCGTTACGGGGCTCGAGTTCAGGGGGATACAATGTGGGAAATTTTCTCCCGCACCCGCGGCGCAAAGTTTGGCGCTGAGGTTAAAAGGCGCATCATGCTGGGCACTTACGCGCTATCGGCAGGATACTATGATGCTTATTACGGCCAGGCGCAAAAAGTCCGCACCTTAATTAAAAAGGATTTTGAACTCGCATTTGAAGACGTGGACATAATCGCCGCGCCTACTGCACCTACCACCGCATTTCGCATCGGAGAACATGTAGACGACCCATTGTCAATGTACCTGCAGGATATCTTCACACTGCCAGCCAACCTGGCGGGTATACCTGGAATTTCAATGCCCGCTGGGTCAGACAAGAATGGATTACCGATTGGCATCCAATTGATGGGACCCGCCTTCGGTGAAAACATCCTCTTCAATACAGCGCACGCCTTCCAGCAGCTGACCGATTATCATCTCCAAAAACCAATTTTATAAAACGAGGGAAAATATGTTTTCAACACTGCCAGATAACGCAAAAGATACCCTGGATTGGGGGTGGTCCCAGTTTGAACCGTATTATGAGCAGCTCTTCGATTGTCCTCTAAATTCAGAGAATTTGTCCCAGTGGCTCAAGGATTGGACAAAGCTGGGTGAACTGGTGCGGGAAACCAGCAACCGCCTCTATATCGCCACAACGGTCAACACAAAGGACCGGGAAGCTGAACGAATGTATGAATCTTTCCTCGATAATATTTTCCCCGAATCCGAAACTGCCGAACAAAAACTTAAGATCAGGCTGCTGCAAAGCAGACTCAAGCTCCCGGGATTCGAGCTTCAGCTGCGAAACATGCAGGCTGAAGCGGATTTATTCCAGGAGGAAAACCTGCCTCTGCTCACCCAGGAATTGAAGCTCAGTACTGAATACGACAAAATCGCTGCCGCTCAGACTGTAACCTGGGAAGGTAAGGAGGTAACCCTACCGCAGCTCGAACCGGTTTACCAGGACCCAGACCGCAAAATACGTGAGCGCGCCTGGAAGTTGTCAGCAAACCGGTCGCTTGAAGACCGCCAAGCAATTAATGAGTTGTGGGGACGTTTTTTGGATACACGCCTGCAGATCCACCAGAACAGCGGTTTGCCAGATTATCGCGCATACTGCTGGAAGCAGCTCCAGCGCTTCGACTACACGCCCAAAGACTGTGACACGTTCCACAATGCCATCGAGCAAGTCGTTGTCCCGGCTGCTGAACGAATTTATGACAAACGCCGCGCGAATTTGAATCTGGATACCCTGCGTCCGTGGGATTTAAATGTAGACCCGTACGGCAAAGCGCCTTTGAGACCCTTCACAACGATTAACGAGTTGGAGAATAAAACCCAGGAAATATTCTCCCGGGTTGACCCGCAGTTAGGGGTATATTTCAAAATCATGCGGGAGGAAGGTTTGCTGGACCTGGATAATCGTAAAGGGAAAGCCCCGGGAGGCTACTGTGAAGACCTGCCTGCGGTCAAGCGTCCATTTATTTTCACAAATGCTGTCGGAGTCCATGAGGATGTCCTTACATTGATCCACGAAGGCGGACATGCCTTCCATGTATTCGAGGCAGCCCAACTGCCCTACTTGCAGCAGCGTGATATCGGGAGTGAAATTGCCGAAGTCGCTTCAATGAGCATGGAACTGCTGGCAGCGCCTTATTTAACTTTCAATAATGGGGGGTTTTATTCAGCGGAAGAAGCGGCTCGAGCCCGTATAGAGCATATCGAAAGCGCTGTGTGCTTCTGGCCGTACATGGCGGTGGTGGATGCGTTCCAGCACTGGATCTATTTAAATCCTGTTTCTGCAGCCGACCCGGTGGAATGCGATGCGGAATGGGGACGGTTATGGCACAGGTTCATGCGCGGCGTGGATTGGAGTGGACTTGAAGAGCCTTTGGTTACAGGCTGGCATCGCAAACTGCACATACACCAGGCTCCTTTTTACTACATCGAATATGGTTTGGCCCAATTGGGGGCATTCCAGATATGGAAAAATGCAATCGATGACCAATCACAAGCGGTTATCAACTACCGTAAAGCGCTCTCGCTCGGAGCTACCGCGTCACTTCCGGAACTATTTAATGCAGCCGGAGTTAAATTTGCCTTTGATGCTGATACATTACAGTCTGCAATTGACCTGGCTGAAAGCACCATTTCTGAACTTGAAGAACATATTCGATCGTAAATCGATCCGTTGTGCAGAACCAAACTCCAGGAGGATATTTAGCGGCTATGCTAGATTTTTATTCGCTCCCCAAGTCTCCAGACAGGTTCATGGATTGGTCATGGCATGAATTTGAGCCGTTTTACCAGAACCTGAATGAGCGCCCTTTGAACGAGGGGAATATTGCCGCCTGGCTTGCCGACTGGACGAGCTTGATCGATATGGTTAGTGAAATACAGGCTCGCCTGACCGTGGAAGTCACCCGTGACACAAACGATAAAGAGGCAGAAAGGCGCTACAATGATTTTCTGGACCGGATTTTCCAGAAATCTCATACCGCGAACCACAGGTTAAAAACCAGACTGATTTCCAGCGGACTAGAACCGCAGGGATTCATTATCCCGCTCCGCAAAATGAAGGTAGAAGCTGGCATCTTTCAAGAAGCGAACCTGCCGCTGCTGTCAGAAGAGCGCAAACTTGCTTCGCGGTATAACAAAATTACCGGATCCCAAACCGTAACCTGGGATGATAAACAGCTCACCTTGCAGCAGCTGCGCCTTGTATTACACACCCCTGAAAGAGCAACCCGAGAACGCGCGTGGCGTCTTGCGGCTGAAAGGACCCTCGAGGATCGCGCCGATATCAACAATCTTTGGGTGGAATTTATGGCTCTGCGGTTCCGGCTTGCCCGCAATGCAGGTTGTCAGGATTATCGACATTACCGCTGGTCGCAAATGACCCGTCTGGATTATTCTCCTCAGGACTGTATCGAATTTCAAAACGCAGTTGAAGAAATCGCTGTTCCGGCTGCCACCAGGGTGTACCGGAATTGCGCTGAACGGTTGGGGGTTACCACACTGCGGCCGTGGGATCTGGATGCGGATTTATTCCCAGTCCCTTTATCTCCACCGACCGCTTACGGTACCACGCATGAATTACAAATAAAGGTTAGGAACACTTTTTCTAAATTGGATGCGGAATTCGGCGAATACTTCTCAATAATGTCTCATGAGGGATGCCTTGACCTGGATAATAACGTCGGCAAAGCACCGGGCGCATACTGCACCAGCTTTCCAATAACCAGAATGCCCTACATTTTTATGAACGCGGTCGGCTTGAGCGAAGATGTGCGCACACTGCTGCATGAATCCGGTCACGCCTTCCATAATTTTAAACGCTTTGATTTGCCGTATGCTCAACAGAGGATTCCTGGTTTAGAATTTGCAGAAGTAGCCTCCATGTCCACTGAACTGCTATCGAGCCCCTTCATAACCACTGCGAACGGTGGGTTTTATTCCCCGCCGGACGCGGATAAGTTCCTGAAGACCCACCTGGAGCGTATCCTCACCTTCTGGCCTTATATGGCGGTCGTAGATGCTTTCCAGCACTGGGCCTATACGCATCACGAAGAGGCATCCAGTCCAGATAACTGTGATTCGAAATGGCATCAGCTCTGGAAGAGATATATCCCAGGCGTGGATTGGAGCGGGTTGAAGCACTCTGCCGAAACCGGCTGGCACCGCAAACCCCACATCTTTCGCTACCCCTTCTACTATATCGAATACGGTCTGGCCCAGCTGGGCGCTGTCCAGGTTTGGCGTAATGCGCAGGAAGATCCAGAGCGTTCTCTCAACCAATTTAAAGGCGCGCTTTGCCTGGGAGGCACCGCCAGCCTGCCGGATTTATACAAAACCGCTGGAGCAAAATTCGCTTTCGATTCCCAAACACTGGAAGATGCAGTCCGATTTATCGAAAATGAGATTAAGAAATTAGCACAGTAAAACCATAGGAACAATAAATGGAATATGTAAACCTGGGTCGTTCGGGCTTGAAAGTCTCAAAAATTTGTATGGGAACGATGACGTACGGGACCCCAAAGTGGCGCGAATGGGTGCTGGACGAGGATGAAAGCCGGCCGTTTTTCAAGCGCGCCCTTGAGGCTGGCATCAACTTTTTCGATACAGCCGATATGTATTCTGCAGGCGTCAGCGAAGAAGTCACCGGAAGAGCGCTGCGCGACTTCGCCCGCAGGGATGAAATCGTGCTCGCGACCAAGCTGTACTGGCCTCTGAATAATGAGCCTAATCACCGGGGACTCTCGCGTCTTCACATTCTGCGCTCAATCGATGACTCGCTGCGCCGCTTGGGTACGGACTACGTCGATCTTTACCAGATCCATCGCTGGGATTACGAGACGCCAATCGAAGAGACCCTCGATGCGCTTAATGATGTGATTAAATCTGGCAAAGCGCGTTATATCGGCGCTTCCAGCATGCACGCCTGGCAGTTCTCCAAGTCCTTATTCCAGGCTGATATTCATGGGTGGACCCGCTTTGTTTCAATGCAGAATCACTATAACCTTATATACCGGGAAGAAGAACGTGAGATGATCCCGCTTTGTATCGAAGAGGGCATAGGTTTGATCCCCTGGAGTCCCATTGCGCGCGGTTTCCTGGCCGGTAAATGGCCGCGCGACCAGGAAGGCCAAACCCCGCGCGCCAGAAGCGATACATACGGCCGCCAGCTTTACACCCGTCAAAACGATTACGATATCCTGGACCAGGTCAATACACTAGCTGCAAGGCTGGGGGTTACCTCATCCCAAATTGCCCTGGCGTGGGTGCTGCAAAAACCAGGCATCACCTCTCCAATTATCGGGGCCAGCAAAATGCACCACCTGGAAGAAGCCCTGGACGCATTGGATATCCAACTATCTGACGAGGATATCGATTTCCTCGAGCAGCCGTATCTGCCGCATCCGGTATTAGGCCATATTTGATGTACCTAGCCGTACACAGGCATATCCAAACTCCGCTGTGGAGCCCAATACTGGTTGAAAACCCAAGAAATTATAGGGTTTATAATAAACTTCCACCCGTTCGTAAAACGATAACCAGGAAAAAATTCCAATGTCTGAATCAACCCTCAAAGTAGTAATCCCCATGGCCGGCTTGGGCACGCGCCTGCGCCCGCACACCTGGAGCAAACCGAAACAACTGGTGAGCGTTGCCGGTAAGACTGTCCTCCACCACCTGCTAGACAGCCTGACATCTTATCCTGACTTCCACGATATTGAATTGATCAATATCGTCGGATACTTGAGCGATCAGATTGAAGATTGTATCCGGACATCCTACCCGAATATTAAATCAAGGTTCTTCATACAGGACAATCCGCGCGGACAATCACACGCTGTTTTATTAGCCAGGCAGTTCCTGCACGGACCTACCCTGGTGATCTTCGCCGACACATTGATCGAAACAGACCTGTCCTTCCTGCTGGATGAATCTGCCGGGGGAGTGGTGTGGGTCAAGCAGGTTCCCGATCCTCGCCGCTTTGGTGTAGTCAATCTTGACCAGGATGGTTGGGTTACTGAATTGATCGAAAAACCAGATTCCATGGAAAACAATCTTGTAGTGGTAGGTTTCTATTATTTTCAGGATGGGCAGGAATTGATATCCGCTATTGATGAACAAATGGAAAGGGATATCCAGCTGAAAGGTGAATACTTCCTGGCGGATGCCGTCAATTTGATGCTGGATAAAGGTTTTAAAATGCGCCCGGAGAAAGTAGATATATGGTTGGACGCAGGCACTCCCGAATCGCTGCTCGAAACCAACCGCTACCTTCTGGAGCATAAGCAGGACAACAGTCTTGATGCCCAAAAGCGGGGCTCTTTCCAGGTTATTCCGCCGGTATTCGTACACCCCAAGGCGAACGTAAAGAATTCCGTACTTGGACCGTATGTCTCAATCGGGGCTGATTGCGAAATTGATAACTGCCGTATCAAGAACGCAATTTTCGAAGACCAGGCTTGTGCAGACGGCGTTATCCTGAAGGATTCGCTCATCGGCCGCAATGCACAGCTCCAGGGCAGATGGAAAATCATCAATGCCGGTGATGACACCCAGCTTTCTGTTTAAAAACCTAATCCCAGTTTACCCATGCTATCACGTGATTCAGACCAGGTTTTCTGCCGCTCCGGGCATGAATTTGCAGAACGGCCAACTGCCTTTATCTGGGAAGGGGAACGTCTTCAGATAGACGAGCTGGTCGCGCGCTGGCGGACGCCTTATGGAAAACGTTTCCTTGTAAGGATTGGCGATAATCGAATCTTCACCCTGATATTTTTCGAATCCAGCGCGTCATGGCGGGTCGAGCAGGGAGACAAACCTCTCTTTATTGAACAAAATAATTTACAGAGATTTCCGGTTGACGAGTAAAATCGATAAAGCATGAATAAACAAATTGAATACGAAGCAGTTGTTGGGCTCGAGATCCATGCCGAATTGGAGACCCAATCAAAAATGTTTTGCGCCTGTCCGGTTGTTGACCATACACAAGCGCAGCCAAATTCCGCGGTTTGTCCGGTATGTTCAGGAATGCCGGGTGTGCTGCCAGTCGTCAACCGGCGGGCAGTTGATTATGCGCTGCGGGTAGCGTTAGCTTTGGACTGCGAAATCGCTCCGGTCAGCATTTTCGCGCGTAAGAATTATTTTTACCCCGATCTCCCAAAAGGCTACCAGATATCACAATACGAACAACCGCTTGCCGTCAACGGTATGTTGACCCTGCTCACCCGAGATGGGGAAAAAGAAATTCGCATCCGGCGAGTGCATCTTGAGGAGGACACCGGCAAGCTCACCCATGTCCAGAACAGCGGGAAGGCGCGCTCATTGATCAACTTAAACAGGGCAGGCGTTCCCCTGCTGGAGATCGTATCTGAACCCGATCTGCGCTCTGCCGCGGATGTGCGCGCTTATGCCAGCGCCTTGCGCTCAATTCTGCGCTACCTGCGGGTGAATTCGGGCGACATGCAGAAAGGGGTGCTGCGCATCGAGCCGAATGTTTCAGTGCGGCCCGTTGGGAGTAAAGAATTCCTCACCCGCACCGAGATTAAAAACCTGAACAGCTTTCGTTCTCTGGAGAATTCCGTCGCTTACGAGATAGCACGCCAAACCCAACTTCACCGTGAAGGCCAGCCGGTTCTCCAGCAAACGCTGGGGTGGGATGTAGAACAGGGGCTGACCATCCCGCAGCGCGGTAAAGAGGAAGCCCATGATTACCGCTACTTTCCAGAACCCGATTTACCTCCATTAGAGATCGATCAAAAATGGATCGAAGATGTCCGGGCATCGCTGCCGGAACTGCCGGCTGCTAAGCTGCGCCGTTTTGAAGACCAATACAGCTTAAGTTATCCGGATGCCAGCGTGCTGACTGCCGAACGAGATGTGGCGGATTATTTCGAGGCGGCAGCCAGCCTGGGAAATATTTCGCCTAAATCGATCGTTAACTGGATCAGCGGCGAGATCTTTGCTTTCATGAACGAAACAGATTTGAACATAAATCAAATCAAAATAAAACCGGATGGGCTCACCGAACTGCTGCAGCTGGTCGAAGATGGTGAGATCAACCTTAATACAGCCAAATCGGTTCTCCTGAAGATGCTGGAATCAGGCCAATCCGCCCGAGACATCGTTGAAGAACACGGCCTAGCCCAGATTTCTGATCCCGCGCATATCTCTGCGCTTGTGGCATGCGTGTTAAACGAAAATCCCGAACAGGTTGCTGAATATCTGGGGGGTAAAACAGGTCTTTCGGGGTGGTTTTTTGGCCAAGTAATGCAAGCCACCAGAGGCAAGGCGAATCCCAACATCGTTAAATCCGAACTGGAGCTGCAGCTGGCATCTCTCGAGGATTAATTTATTTACTCATTTGATTTTGGATTGTTTTAATCCTTCTGATGAGCGCAGTCCTGAACGAAAGTTAGGAAAAATTATATGCATTTGTCACTTGACGCTGCAATTGAGTTCTGTTAAAGTTAGCATGTATCGTTATTCTAGGATGACGGAACTGGTATGGGCGAAGCGACGTCCTGCACGGGTATAATACCGTCCCGCTCGGGCGCAACGACACCCCCAGCGTCGGTAGGATTGCCAGACATTTTTTTATCACAAAAGCGGACAACTTTCCGGAGTGTCCGCTTATTCTATTAACAGACTTTAATTCCCAGAGAGGTATAAACGATCCAAATGACTGAAAATATCAATGCATTCAAAATGGCGCAGACGCAATTTGACTACATGGCTGAGCTGCTGGGCCTGGAACCGTATATCGCGGATATGCTGCGTTTCCCCATGCGTGAATATAAGTTTCAGATCCCTGTGCGCAAGAACAACGGCACCATCGAAATTTTTTACGGTTATCGTGTCCAACACAATGACGCCAGAGGCCCGGCCAAAGGTGGAATCCGATTCCATCCATCCGAAACGCTGGATACAATCCGAGCCCTGGCTATGTGGATGACATGGAAGACCGCGGTTGTGGATATCCCGCTGGGCGGCGCTAAAGGCGGCGTTGCAGTCGATCCTGCCCTTCTGGAAGATTCTGAAAAAGAGCGCCTTTGCAGAAGTTGGATAAACCAATTCTGGGGCGTTATTGGACCCCGCCAGGATATCCCGGCCCCAGATGTCGGCACCACACAGCAAATGATGGGCTGGATGATGGATGAATATTCCAAGATGGCCGGGGAGTACACCCCCGGCGTAATAACCGGTAAACCGATCGGCAGCGGCGGATCACTCGGACGCACGGAAGCGACCGGTTTCGGTGTAGTTTACACGATTGCCGAAGCGATGAAGCATCTCAATATGGACCCGTTCAAATGCGTGGCTTCCATCCAGGGGTTCGGTAATGTCGCCCAATATGCCGCCATCGGATTTATTGAAAACCTGGGCGGTAAAGTTGATTGTGTGTCCTATTGGGATAGGATAGACCACAAGGCATACACGGTTAGCCGAAATGAAGGTATCAATCCCCGCCAGCTTCAATCATTTACGGATACTTACGGGTCTATAGACAAGGATAAAGCCATCCGGGATGGATATATTTTTGAAGATGGCGATGCCTGGCTGAGTAAGCCTGTGGACATCCTCATCCCCTGCGCTCTGGAGGGACAAATCAACATGAACAATATGGATTCAATCCATGAGCGCGTAAAGATTATCGCGGAAGGCGCAAACGGACCCACTACCCCGGAAGCCGATTCCTTCTTCAAGGGGAACAACGTGTTTGTAATCCCGGACTTCCTGTGCAACGCTGGCGGTGTTACGGTTTCATATTTCGAGGGGGTACAGAATGACATGAATTATTACTGGTCCAGGGAAGAAGTCACCGACCGGTTGAGCGAAAAAATGACGAAGGCCTTTAATGATATTTTAAAAGTAGCCGAGCGGGAAAAAATTTTCATGCGTGACGCAGCTTATATCGTAGCGATCGATCGCGTCGTGCAAGCCATGGACCAACGCGGTTGGTTGTTTATTCCATAGACCCGCATAACTTGTCCTCTCGCGGCTGGATTCCATTTTCAATACATGGATTCGTCGTCCAAAACCTCACAGGAATCTTTTCTACCTGGGCATTCACCCCTGTGACACATAAAAATTGAACCAATCTGCTGCAGCAGGTTTATATAACCATCCTCAGGCGCATGGTGCAGCACAGCCCAATTTTTTAATTGCACACTTAAAAACCGGTCAAATTCTCCATTGAAAAATGAAAATCGATGTGCTGCTGACATATAATTCACACGACCTTGAATCTAGTCGTTACTCAAGCATGAGATGACTTAATATCCCTACATTTTACTTCTACCCCAGGTTCATATTTCCTCAATATATAAACCGGGGAAAACTTTGCATTTTACTCTCTATCGTTGTATACTCTATCTAACACCTTCAAGGAGAGGACCCCGGCCATGAAAGTATCCATACTGCAAGAGAACTTAGCCCACGGCTTGAGCATCGTATCGCGCGCCGTTTCACCGCGCAGCACACTGCCCGTATTAGCGAACGTGTTGACAGCTACCGATGGTGGACGCCTGCGGCTATCAGCCACCAATCTTGAATTGGGTATAACTTGCTGGCTTGGAGCCAAGATAGAAGAAGAAGGCTCAACAACTGTCCCAGCCCGCACATTCACGGATTTGGTCGCCACGCTGTCCGATGCGCAGGTTCAAATGGAATTGAATGTACGCACCCAGACCCTTAACCTGGTATGCGGCGCTTCCAATACCGACCTGAAGTGCATTGACTCACAAGAATTTCCTCCAGTTCCGGTCACAGATCCCTCGGACGGCATAGAGATCAATGTGGTCGATCTCAGGGAGATGATCCACCAGGTTGCATTTGCAGCCTCCGTTGACGAGGCGCGTCCTATATTGACGGGTGTGCTCATCACTGTGGAAGAAGATACCATCACCATGGCGGCCGCAGATGGTTTTCGACTTTCAGTGCGCAGCGCGAGACTCTCCTCACCGGCTCCTAACCCGATAAAAATTGTCATCCCAGCGCGCGCCCTAACTGAACTCGCCCGGGTTTCATCCGATGGTGACAAGACGGTCAGGATGCTGCTGCCCGCCGGTCGCGGTCAGGTGATATTCCAGATGCAGGATATTGAGTTGGTTTCGCAGCTTATCGAAGGCACTTTCCCGGATTACGAACAGATCATCCCAACATCCAGTAAAACCCGCGCCATAATATCTACATCCGAATTCCTGAAGGCTTCCAAGCAAGCGGAAATCTTCGCGCGCGAAGGTTCTCATATTGCCAGGCTGGAAATAAAACCCGGTGAAGCCCAGGCGCCAGGAACAATTAACATCACCGGGCAATCCGAAGAAACCGGGTCCAATGTGAACTATGTCGATGCCAGTATTGAGGGAGACCCCTTAACCATCGCCTTCAACGTGCGCTTCTTGAGAGAAGTCCTCGATGTGATTGCCACGCCAAACGTCACCCTGGAGACTTCTGCAGAAACCAGTCCCGGGGTCATCCGTCCTGCCGGCGGCGATGATGGACAGGGTGAATTTATCCACGTCATCATGCCCATGCACCTGGGCAGTTAATTCCGCTACCGCGCTTGAATTCAAGTTGGCACGTTGAACTGTTAACGTGCTAACTTTTTTATACCTAAATATTGACCATGACTTTACCCTCAGCACCCTCTGACCGCACGCTGCATATTTATCTTTCCCTGGCTCAATACCCAATTTTGAGCGCGCAGATCCGGGCGCGCATGCGGCACGAACTTTTCGACCGCGGCATCATCACTGAAAAAGCCTTTGAGGTCCAGGTCAAAGATAAGGCAATCCGCTCCCAGCGTTTGGAAGTGCTTAATGATCCATTTGCGGAGGAACCTGCTGACATCTGGGAACTGCGCCTGTCACGAATACGCGATCACCTGACAGATTTCTATTTTGCTTACAATCTTCCGTATGATTTATTTCAGCAGCTTGTGCGCGAATCGCTTGCTGAACGCGGCGCAGTTGTGGAAAATCTTCAAGTCTCTTTTAACCCCGAACTGGCTCCGCAAAATATGCTCTTTGATCAAGCCATGGCGATTGAAAACATGCCAGTTGAAAAGCGTAAATTGCGAGAAGCACGCTTGCAAGAAATCAAGGTAGTGCTGATCCGAACAATGATCAGCGATCATTTGGCGTATTTAAAGATCGCCAAAGATTGGTTCACAATATCAGATTTAAACGAAATCCGCACCCACAAGATCGGACACGGAAAAATCGGCGGGAAAGCGGCTGGGATGCTGCTGGCTGCTAGGATTCTGCGCGAGGTCGGAGGCGAAAAAATCAATTCTTATCTTTCGATTCCAGAATCCTATTATATCGGAGCGGACTTGCTCTACAATTTTATGGCGCTCAACAACCTGATGCACTGGGGAGATCAGAAATATAAAACCGAAGAACGGATCCGGGCAGAATTCCCCCAGCTGCAAGCTGAATTCATCGACGGAAAATTGCCTCCCGAAACGATGGAAGCCCTGAAGCTTATGCTTGAAACGATCGGGCCCAAACCAATTATCGTCCGTTCTTCCAGCCTGCTCGAAGATAATCTTGGAACTTCCTTTGCCGGAAAATACGAAAGCCACTTTTGTCCAAATCAGGGTTCATTAAACGAAAATTTGGATGCCCTGACTCAGGCAATAAAAAAAATTTACGCCAGCAGTCTCAATCCAGATGCTTTACTCTACCGGCGCTCCAAGGGTCTGCTTGAATATGATGAGCGCATGGCGCTGCTGATCCAGGTTGTGCAGGGTGAAAAAACGGGGCGCTATTACCTGCCGCATGCCGCCGGAGTCGCCTTCAGCCGCAATCTTTACCGGTGGTCGCCTAAAATACAACGCGATGCTGGCTTTATGCGGCTTGTGTGGGGGCTGGGGACGCGCGCTGTCGACCGGGTTGGAAACGACTACCCGCGGCTGATCGCCCTCAGTCACCCCTTTATGCATCCCGAGGTGTCTTTCAAATCTATCCGCCATTATTCCCAGCGCTACGTCGACCTGATCGATCTGGAGAACAACAAGTTCAAATCAGTACCCATCGAAGAAGCATTGCATCCCAGGTACCCTGCGCTGCGCTACATATTCCAGCTGGACGAGGACGGTTACTTCACCACTCCCCGGATCACTCCTCCGGAAAGCAGTATTAAACGAATGGTGATCACCTTCGATGGTTTATTACGCCGCACTGATCTGGCGGAAAGATTTACAAAATTGCTTCAACTGCTTGAAAAACACTACCTTTCACCTGTCGATACTGAATTCACCCTCCATATTGAGAATCCAACCGCTCCTTCCCCCGAAGTTAAAATATCGCTGCTGCAATGCCGCCCCCAGAGCCACCTTCAGGAAAGCGATGCCCATTTACCAGCAAAACTGGCGACAGAAGATATCATATTTTCAACCGAACGCATGGCTCCTCAAGGGCGTGTCAGCGGCATTCGCTATGTTGTGTTCGTTCCGCCAGAGAAATATTTCTCATTACCTACGCTTTCAGCGCGCGGCGAACTGGGTCGTACGATCGGGCGTTTAAATGCTGCGCTTGCGGATGAAACCTTCATCTGTATCGGTCCAGGCAGGTGGGGCTCCAATAATCCGGATTTAGGTGTCAGCATCAGTTATGCCGATATCTACAACACCAAGGCGCTTGTTGAATTAACCGGACAGGGTATTGGAGTCGCCCCGGAAGCTTCATTTGGCACACATTTTTTCCAGGACCTGGTCGAATCCAATATTTACCCTTTAGCGGTTTATCTTGACGACCAGGAAGTGATTTTCAAGGATGATTTTTTCTATTCAACGCCCAATAAACTGGGAGATTTTTTGCCTGCGGAAAAAAGCAAAGGCGCCATTTTGCATCTGATCGAGGTCGCTTCTTACCGCGCTGATCATCATCTAGAACTAGTGATGGATGACAGCAAAGGAATGGCGGCAGCCTTCCTTGAACCCGACAAACCGAATCCCTGAATCAGGATTAATAATTACGGGGTTTTCCATTTATGGACATATACGCTACGAAAAAATTCATCGCAATCGCAGGAAACATCGGCGTCGGGAAATCCTCCCTCGTCACGCTGCTGTCAGACCGCCTGGTATGGCAGCCCTATTATGAACCGGTCGCGGAAAATCCATATTTGGAAGACTTTTACAAAGACATGCAAGCCTGGTCTTTCCATTCACAAATATATTTCCTTACCCGGCGGCTTCGTACTCACCGGGAATTACTAAACTACCCCTGTTCCGTTATACAGGATCGAACCATCTATGAAGACGCTGAAGTGTTCGCCCGCAACCTGTATCACCAGGGCCATATCAACGACCGCGATTACAACGCATACCGTGAATTGTACCTGGTACTGACGGAATTCCTGCCGCCTCCCGATCTGGTTATCTACCTGCGCGCCTCCGTCGAGACGGTTTTGGATCGCATCAAGCTGCGCGGGCGGGATTTCGAACAAACAATCTCTCCCGCTTATCTTGAACAGCTTAACGAGCTTTATGAAGATTGGATAGCCCGCTTCAACTTGTGTCCCGTTTTAACAGTACCGGCAGATAACCTGAATTACGTCTCCAATCACAGCCATCTTGACCTGATCGAACGAAAAATTCTCGAAAAATTAACCGGAAAAGAGGAGGTCATCTTCACGCGGGAAGAGGTCGGATAATCAATTTTCGGTATTAATCCAGGTTTGAGGATAAACTTGGTATAATTTCAGTCTGGGAAATTCTATTACAATGGAGAAGTCTGGCAAAATCATGCCATACTTGAATGTATGTTTGGGGCATCGTTTTCACGAATATCTATCTTATTTTTTGCAGCGGGTGTACTGCTTATATTCGCGGGTATTTTCGCCGGATGCACCCTTCTGCCCGTCTTTAATTCTACACAGGCAATAGCCATTTCTTCTCCCAGCGCCAGCGAACAACCTGGTTTACAGGCTTCGATCCGATCTGCTGAAACAGCCAGTCCCTCCCCCTCACCAACTGTATCTCCATCCAGCACAGTCACCGCCTCTGATACGCCTGCTGCGAATTCCAACTATTCCGAGTCTGCAATTGCTGGTTACTCGATCAGCATCGACAACCCATACGTCGCAGAAGCGCATATCTTTATTAACAACGAATATGTTTTAACAATTCCACCCGGTTCATCAGGCACCCTAACTGGTATTCAATCCGGTACCCATACCTTTCATTACTGCCAGGCGGTAGATCAACTCGAATGCGCCCCCCCGGAAACGATTGAAATTACTGCAAATGCTGAATGGGAAATACCAGCAATTTCAGAGAATACACCTGAGGGCACTGGGTCAAGTCCCACACCACAACCGGATGTAGAACTTTCGCCAACCCCAAATGCAACTCCCACGTTAATTCCCACTGCACGGGTTATGCGAGGCACTTTCTACACGCTCAAAATCAACAACCCCAATCGATGGGTGATATTTGTATTTATGGATGATGAACTGTTTCTGTCGATCCCCAAAAGAAAATACCGCACGTTCCGCAGCCTGCCAGCAGGAACATACACTTTTGAATACTGTTGGAATAAAAATCAAAAATTATGTTTCCGGACCGTCGAGGTTAATGTAACCGGCGATACGGAGATATGGGCTTATCCGTAATATCTGCGCTTAGAAAGTATTAATCGCCTGGATTTTATCCTTGTAAATATCCACAAATTTATCAAATCCAGCGATATTTAATACGCGTTTTATCTCCGGCTGCGGGTTAAGCAGTTTTAAATAAGGGGACTTCGCTGTTCTGTTAGCCAGAGCCCCTTCATCTGTCCTTTGATCCGCGCGGTCACTTGCCAGCATCTTGGATATCACCAGCACAGAATGCAAACCAGCGCTGGACATCGAATCCACCTCACCAAGATCGATCAACAAATAACGCATTCCCTGCTCATAAGCCTGTCTGGCTTCCTGTTCTAACTGCGACGCTGTGCCCAGGTTAATAAATCCACTCACTTCAAACCCAGTAATCGGCACCCGGCCCTGTTCCTATAAAACGCTAATCTCCATTTTATTCCTCGCTTTGGTAAATAAAAGATTCAACTAATACTGAAATTAATTCGAATTTTTCAACGTACAGATTATACACACTCTGAAACCAGTTATTGAATTTTGACAGAAATCGAATCAATCCGGTCATCCAGGCACACCAACATTCATCATCCACAAACGATCTGCCCCACTACTCCTGCGCATACGGGCTTTTTTCCAATTGGGCTTTTCCATTTTCACTTGGTTCATTAATTGCTAAATCCGCTCCACAATACTGGCAGTAACTTGCTCTTTTTGGATTTTTTTTGCCGCATACAGTACAGTAGTTTTTCCTGCGTGATTTAGCTGGCTTTCTGCCAGCCACTCCTGGCAGATGCGGTAAGCGTATTCGAGGCAGTCTGAACCAGAAAGAATCCCGGCCAGGAAACCTGCTCATCAAATTCCGCCCCAATTCCCTGCCGCTCGCCAATGCTCTTGAATAAAGTTCCTTCATCTGCGCCCGTGATATATGCCTGCCGGTAAGATACCAGTAAAGGATCACATTCCCAACAACATAAGTCCCGGCATATGTAATACCCACTTTTGGCACGATGCCCCACAACGGTACCAGGCTCACCAGGCTGCGGGCCAGCTGGCGCCAGAAGAATCCACCCCCCAGTACGCCGCCAAACTCAGCGACATAGTCCCTCCACTCCGTAGACAATCCGAGCGCCAGACCCAGTTTGTAAACCATGAATGCCTGGTTCTTAGTCAGGACAATCATGTCCGTCACAGTCAATGGGATATTGAGTACGGGGATGATTTCAACAATACCCGTGGTGAACGAATAGGTCGCATTGGTTAGACAGGTATCGTTTATCATATGATGCGCGACGGGTACGCGAAAGAGCGGAAAATAACGTCCTAACGCCATCGTTTTTTCTGGTACCAGATCGATCACGCCTTTCGCGAATTTGCCGGTCAGAAATTTATCATCAAGGATCGATCCGTATACTACCCGCCGGCTTTTCCAATCGATCCATTGTTTCAACATCTTCGGCCGTTCACCGCCATTAAAATCGTTTATCGTGACCAGGACGGGCATATTCGCTCCGGACCAGATACGTGAAAGCTCAACCTCCCGGGTGAAATCCGTTTCTCTCGCATCCAGCACCAGGATAACCAGATCCGCGCCTGAAGCCAGGTCGGGTTCCGGCAAGTCAAGGATGATGATGGGTGAATCGACCATCACATCCTCGCGTCTCGGATCGCGCCGCAGTTGGCTCGCCAGTGTCTTGCGTCCGCTGCCCGGTTTCCCGATGATTACGATTTTTATACCCCCCAGTGCTTCATCTCGCAGCGGTTGTAAATCAACCTCTTTTACGATTTCCCAAGTGTTGGTCAGTGCAGTTAATTTTGCCATCAGTCGGTAATTTCCTCATACTCCCCAGAAAGGAAGATTTGTTAAATTATAAGGCAACAACACGCTTATTGGCTTAAATTTACCTGATCTTATTATATTTCGATGATAGAATTGCACAGCAAAGCAATCTTGATAAAATTTCCGTTTCCCGAGATAATCTAAAACTTTATTTTTTTCCAACGATAAACGGTTTTCGCGAACCGGATCCACCGGCAGTTTTTACCAACCAATTTTTTGAACATTTTAAAGGGTCAAGTGTGAATTGAACGTTTTAAAAGAGTTATTCAAACACGAGGTCTATCCCGCCCTGGGGTGTACGGAACCTATTGCAGTCGCATACACAGCAAGTCTGGCTGCCAACGAGTTGGAAGGCGAACTGGAGGAGATCACCATTTTCACTGACCCGGGGGTTTATAAAAACGGCATGGCGGTCACGGTCCCCAACACAAATGGCGAAAGAGGCAACCTGATCGCAGGTGTCCTTGGGGCGATCATTCGCAAGCCCGAATCAAAAATGGAAATCTTGAAACATGCCGACCAGGAAATGATCAACCAATCCAAAGCGTATATTGAGTCCGGAAAGGCAAAGATCATTTTGGACAAGGACAAAAAAGATCTATACATTGAAGTCAGGCTAAAGACCTTGCATGGTTACAGCAGGGCGGTCGTTGAACACGCGCATATGAATCTGGTTTACCTGGAAGCAAACAATCGGGTGATTTTTGAGAAAAAGACCTCAGTGGAAGATTCTTCAAATCAGGCGTACAGATCGATCTTACAAGAAATGACGATCCTTGAAATGATCGATCTGGTTGATCATTTAGACGATGAGGATAAAGCCTATATCAAACTCGGTATAGAGATGAATCTGGAAATATCAAAAGTTGGTCAAAATCTTAATAAAGTGGGCTACTATATTCATGATTTGACCAACAAGGGCTTCATCCATGATGATATTTTTTCTTCCAGCAAAATTATGACCGCTTCTGCTTCCGATGCAAGGATGAGCGGCGTAAACTTGCCTGTGATGACCAGCGGCAACAGCGGCAACCAGGGCATCGTAGCAGTTTTAGTCCCCTATAACGTCGGAAAATATTATCAAATTGATGAAGGGAAGATTGTACAAAGCATTGCATTATCCCATTTAGTTAACAGTTACGTTAAGTGCTTCATCGGAGATTTATCCCCGTTGTGCGGCGCTTCGATATCAGCGGGAGTTGGCGCTGCGGTCGCGATTGTTTACCAGCAGTGCGGCGGCGACAACGGCAAGATTACCTACGCTGTGAATACGTTGATCAGCGATTTAGGGGGCATGCTGTGTGACGGGGCAAAAGCGGGCTGTGCATTAAAGGTGGCGACTTCTACCGACTCGGCCATCCGGGCTGCATATATGGCAATTAATAATCAAGGCATTACGGATAAAGAAGGTTTCGTTGGAAAATCAGCTGAAGAAACGATTTATCACCTGAGCAGGATCGGTAAAATCGGAATGGGTAAAGCCGATGAAACGATGCTTGAAATCATGATGGGCAAAAATTAACCTCCGGCTGGTGAATGACCAGCGCTTGGTTGAAGTTCGTTCTCCCGTCCAGGTTTGATCAACTGGACCGCCAGAACCAGTAAAACGCCCATAATTAAACCGCCCAGCAGGAACGGCGCCCATGGTCCCAGGGTTTGAAAGATCACACCGCCCAGCAGCGGCGCCACTGCGTTAGCCGCGCTGAACATGGATGCCGATATTCCCAGCATTCCGCCCACTTCTTGATGTTCTACCCGCTTGGTGATCAAGCTGTTTATCGTCGGGTGCAGGATACCGCCTCCAATTGAAATAGGGACCATCGCGGCCAGAATCCACACAATCCCCGACCAACCATTGTTGGTATCTTGCGGCAGGTCAACCGAAAGGCTCTGGCTGTTGGAGTTTTCTAAAGGGCGGCTCTCCCCGCTTGAAGTTAATTCATTTTTGAGCGCTTCCCGGGAATATCCCGGGGGTGGAACCCGCGGCGTGAAAGCCAGTATGGTCAAACCAACCGCCAGAGTCGCCAATCCAAAGTAGACTAAACGACGGTCTCCCACGCGCCTGCTCCACCGCCCAATAAAATAACCCTGGACAGCTACAACGATAAGCCCCACATAGACAAAGATAATCGCGTTGCGCGAGGCGTTCATACCTAATTGAGTCAGCGTAAATAAAGCCAGCATCTGCTCAAATCCACCAAACGCGATCTGCTGGGCGAATAAAAGCACCAGCAAAAAACCAACTGCCGGGTGGCTGACAGCTTTAAAAAGCGCATTGAATGAAAAAACCGACCTGGTATCCGTTTGGCCTCGTTTTTCAGGCGGGAGCGTTTCCGGCAGCCAGAATATGGTTAGCAGAATCGATATTAACGAAAATATTGCCGCTAGAAATGCGGGGACATGGTAATTGTTTCCACTGGCTGAAAGGGCTACAAAGGCGATCACTGGCCCCAGGATAAAACCGATACCGAATGCCGCTCCAATCAATCCAAGACCTTGCGTGCGGTTTTCATCCGTTGTGCTGTCTGAGATTGCGGCTTGTGCTGTGGCGATATTTGCCCCCGAGATTCCGTCAATCAACCTGGAGAGCAGTACCAACCACAATGAATTTGCAAAACCCAATATTACAAACCCGATAAAAGTCCCAATCTGACTGATGATCAGGACTGGTTTACGGCCATATTTATCAGATAAGCGGCCGAGAATAGGCGCTCCAATAAACTGCATCACCGGGTAAGCCGCCCCAATTACCCCGATCAGGATCGGTGTGGCGTTGAAACTGGCTGCATACAGCGGTAACAGCGGGATAATGATCGTCAAACCTAAAAGGTCGACCATCACGATTACAAATATTGGTAATATTTTTTTGAAATCTAGTTTCCCGTTCGATTCCTGTTTCTGATCTGGATTTTGATTCTCCATATAATCACTTAGATGCCTTATCGCATGTAAAAAAATACCCTTCTCAAAAGCTGTAATTCTACCATCAGATTCCAAGGATTTTCTCTATACCATTTAAGTTTGTCAAGGGTAAAATGTAATCTATCATGAACCTTGCACTTGAATAATTTACCTGCAGCATTTATGAAGCCTCATACGATTGCCGTTCTGCAAGCGCTCCTGGTCACCTTCCTCTGGTCTACATCCTGGGTGCTGATCAAATTCGGGCTGGTTGACATTCCGCCTTTAACCTTCGCTGGATTGAGATATGCGCTGGCTTTCTTGATCTTGCTGCCGTTTACACTCAGCTCAAAAGGACGCCGTGAGCTCAAGTCGCTGTCATCCAGGCAGTGGGGATTATTACTATTATTGGGTCTTTTATTTTACGCCGTAGTCCAGGGATCCCAATTTTTCGGACTGGCCTTCCTTCCAGCTGCTACCGTCAGTCTGATCCTGGGTTTCACCACCCTGGTTGTGGCGTTGATGGGTGTATTCTGGTTGGCAGAACAGCCGGGGTGGATGGGGTGGCTCGGAATTACTCTTTCCATGATCGGCGCGGTTGTTTACTTCTATCCGGTCGAACTGCCGGGATCACAATATTTTGCCTTATTCATTGTAACCATAGGCATGCTCGCAAATGCGGTTTCAGCTGTTCTGGGCCGCAGCATCAATCAACGAGAGAACATCCCGCCTTTGATTGTAACGACCGTAAGCATGGGTTTTGGAGCCGCGCTCTTGCTGGCTGCAGGAACCATTACCCAGGGTATCCCATACCTGACAGCCAAGAATTGGATCATCATCTTATGGCTTGCTCTTGTGAACACCGCATTCGCCTTCACCCTCTGGAACCACACCCTGCGCAGCCTGCCGGCCATGGAATCGAGCATCATCAACAGCACCATGCTGGTACAAATCGCCCTGCTTGCCTGGCTCGTGCTGGGTGAAGCGCTGACCTACAAAGAATGGCTTGGGTTGCTGCTGGTAGGCGCAGGTGTGCTGGTCGTCCAGTTACGCCTCAAATAGGCTGAAGGTTCCAAAACGGGCAGTGTGTTAAAATTCCCAAAACCGCCCTGACCAGAAAACCAAATGAAAGTATTTGCCAGGCTGCTGCCCCTATATTTAATGATCTTTGTATTGCCTGCCGCATGCGGCACGAAAGCGCCCGCAGATGAATTGGAAGCGATTAAATATTCCGGACGCATCAGCGTTGGCACTTCAGCTGATGCGCCGCCTTTCGAATCATTGGATGCGGACGGTCAAATTGTCGGCTTCGATATCGATCTTGTCAACGAAATCGGTAAGCGTATGGGCGTGGCAGTCGAAATTCAGAACTTGCCGTATGAATATCTTATGCCCGCGGTTCAGGGTAGAAAGATCAATATCGCAATCGCGGCATTCAATGTTAACGGGGAACCAAACCAAAATATTGGCTTTACGGATGCGTACTTCGTCCTTGAAGACGGGATGGCGGCGGTGCCGCGCACAAACCGCCCTGAGATAAAAAATGGACCGCTTGCTATCGCTGTACCCGAGGGCGCCGTTGAGCTCACAAAGGCCTTGAACATGACCATAGCAGACATGTTAGCAGACGGCTTTATTGAAGACCTTTCCCAAAAGCATCTGCTAATCAGCCCTTAAGAATATGCAAGGATATTTGCGAAATTTGATAATTTAAAGAAGCAAGCCCCGATTAAGGTATTTGAAGCGAAGTATAAATTCAATGATGGAGGTTCTCCAGGATGACGATTAACGAACCAGGCATAGAAGCCGTACAGGCAGCCCGCAGCAGGATAGAAGCGGTAATCACACGTACACCCCTGATACCTTCTCACCAGCTTTCTCAACCGGATTCGAATGTATTTTTAAAATTGGAATCCCTGCAAACCACCGGTTCTTTTAAACTGCGCGGCGCAGCGAATAAACTCGCCGCGCTCACGGATGATGAGCAGGCGCGTGGTGTGATAACAGTCTCATCCGGAAATCACGGCCGGGCAGTTTCTTACCTCTCTAAAAAATTGGGGGTAAATGCTGTTGTCTGTATCTCAGAAGCGGTTCCTGGGAACAAGGTAAAAGCCATCCGGGAGCTGGGGGCGGAAGTAATCATATCAGGACGCACTTATGACGAAGCTAATCAAAGTGCGCTGCAAGTCAAAGCTGAACGCGGTCTTACTTTTATACACCCTTTCGATGATTACCACATTATCGCTGGTCAGGGCACAATTGGGTTAGAATTGATACAGGACCTGCCGGAGGTTGACACGGTGATTGTTCCGCTTTCGGGAGGCGGTCTGCTGTGCGGCATCGCCATGGCACTCAAATCGATCAACCCCTCCATCTACACCATCGGAGTAACCATGGAGCACGGAGCTGCTGTGCATGAAAGCCTCAAAGCTGGAAAAATCGTGCAGGTCGATGAGTATCCCACCCTGGCTGATGCCCTCCCCGGAGGATTAGGCGACGAGAATATTTACACTTTTAAAATGATCCAGAAATACGTGGATGAAACAGTGCTTGTGTCCGAAGAGGAGATTGCTGATGCCGTGCGCTTTGCTGTGGAAGAACAGCGCCTGATCGTTGAAGGCGGCGGGGCGGTTGGCATCGCCGCGCTGAAGAACGGTAAAATTTGTAAGAGGGGCAAGCATACTGCAATTATTATCAGCGGAGGAAATATCGATACAGGTATACTCACCCGGGTACTGCAGGGTAAAGCTGGCAATCGATAAGTTGTCTAAATATACAGGAGCGATTATGAAAGTAAAAATTCTAACCGAAGCAGAACTGCGTAATTGTGTGGGCATGGATGTCGACTCACTGGAGATTGTGGCTGAAGGTTTCACAAAACTGGCAGATGGCCAGGTAACATTGCCGCCCATTATGCGCATCGATGTGCATGAAAATAATGGTGAAGTGGATGTCAAGACGGCTTATATCCACGGATTGGAAAACTTTGCTATAAAAATTGCCGCCGGTTTCCTGGACAACCGTTTGCTGGGTTTGCCAACCGGCAGCGGGATGATGGTCCTGATCAACGCCAGGACCGGCAATCCCGAGGCTATACTGCTTGACAACGGCTACCTTACTGATGTGCGAACTGGAATCGCCGGCGCCATCGCGGCCAAACATCTGGCTCCAAAAAGTTTCACCACCGCCGGCGTGATCGGTTCCGGTATGCAAGCCGGCTTCCAGATGCGAGGTTTAAAACTGGTGCGAGATTTTCAAGAACTGCTGGTATTTGGAATCCTGCCCGACCAGGTCGAACAGTATGCGCAGCAGATCGCTTTGGAGCTCGGTGTGGATGTAAAAATTGCTGATAGTCCTGAGGAGGTGGTGCGCGGCAGCCAGGTGGTCGTCACGACAACCCCCAGCCGCGAACCGTATCTAAAAGCCGAGTGGCTTCATACTGGTCTGCATATCACTTGCATGGGCTCAGACGCGGAGCACAAGCAAGAACTGTTCCCGGATGTTTTCGCCCAGGCTGACCTGGTGGTTTGCGATAAAAAATCACAGGTGTTCCGCCTGGGTGAACTCCACCACGCTTTTGAAGCTGGACACGTCACATCCCAAGATGATGTCCTGGAACTTGGCGAGCTGACCTCTGGCAGCCAACCAGGACGTGAAAATGAGGATCAGATAACAATATGCGATCTAACGGGTGTCGGCGTCCAGGATACACAGATCGCACGTCTGGCTTACCAGAGAGCAAATGAGGCTGGGCTGGGCATGGAGATCGGCGCGTAATTCGAACAGCAAGAACCTAATGAACACCCGGCCGAACCCGCTTAGAACCGGGAAGCGAGCCGGATTTACAGTGCACATCAGGTAAATAATATAAATAAGCGGGTAATCAAACAAGGAGAATATTCTATGCGAAAAGACTTTTATCCATTCTCACTCGAGCGTGAAATGTCCAAATGGGAGTTTAAAGTAGCCTACAACCTGTCAGAAAGCGGCGTGAACCCCCTGTCACTCATGGAACTGGCGGAAGATGATCCAGACTTTATCGAAGGCATTATTAAGACATCCTTGAATTACGTGCAGGCTAACGGGCTGGAGGAACTGCGCCAGAATATTTCTTATTTATACCCTGGCGCAACGCCCGAAAATGTGATCGTCACCTCCGGCGCCGCCCAGGCTAATTTCACCAGCATCCTGACCACGCTTGATCCGGGCGATGAGATTGTTGTAATGCTACCCAACTATATGCAAATCTACGGGATTGCTAAAAATTACAGTTTAGATGTGAAGACATTCACTTTACAAGAAGAGATGAATTGGGGTATTGACCCGGAAGAAATAAAAGCCGCTGTCTCTGATAAAACCCGCTTCATAGCAGTTTGCAATCCTAACAATCCAACCGGTCATATCATGACTACAGAGGAGATGGATGCGGTGGTTGAAGCGGCAAGTAAATCGGGCGCCTGGCTTTTGGCGGATGAAGTATACGCCGGCGCAGAACACCATCAGGATGAAATCACACCTACCTTCTGGGGCAAATACGAGCGAGTCATCGCGGTAGGCAGTATGTCGAAAGCCTACGCATTACCCGGATTACGCATCGGCTGGGTAGTCGCGCCGCCCGAATTGGTAAATGAGATCTGGGCGCGCCAGGATTACATTACCATTTCGAGCGCCATCCTGGCTAACAAGATCGCCGCGTATGCCCTTTCTCCGGAGAACTACCCGCGCATGATCCAAAGGACCCGCCAGTATGTTCGCAGCGGTTACCAGAATCTCGAACGCTGGATTAATCAGCATTCAGACCAGTTTTCTGTTATCCCGCCCCAGGCAGCCGCCATCGCCTTTGTGCGCTATCAAAAGGATATTAATTCAACCAAATTGGTTGAACGCCTGGTTCAGGAACAAGACACCTATATCGTGCCCGGTGACCACTTCGGGTTGGATCACCATCTGCGAATCAGCTACGGCCTGTCAAAGGACTACGTAAACGAAGGTCTCAGGCGTATTTACCAGACGTATGAATCCTTTTAGGAGATCAGGTTCGATATCCCCTTCAGGATTTTATTATCCCCCAAATTTTTAGGGGTGATTGTTATATAATTAGTCGCAGCCCTCAATAAACTTAGTTAAGTAGGTTTCGTTCTTGTTTGAGTCAAATCACAATAACCACTGGGATATATCAAGAGATCAAACAATGAAAACAAAACTGCGCGATCTTTTCATCAAACCCTCTACTCGCCAATTCGTTCGCGAAGCCAGGCGCACCAGAAATTACTCGTTCTCGGATTTCCTGCACGGATACGTCTACGCCCGCTGGCCATACCTGTATATCGGAATCGGCACTGGTGAGCACCCGCTGGCCAGGTCGTACGCAAATCTCAGAAAACGTTTCGACTGGCTTTTTCCTGCCAATGGCTCCAAACCGCCAGCACTGGCAGAAGAAGAGAGGACTCCCGCCAGACAGGACAAAACAAGCGGTACATTTGCCGATGGCTATCACGGCAAGGTTGTCCCGTTGGAATCAGCCAGGAGGCTCGTGACCGTAAATGAAGAGATTGAACTGCCAGACCTTGAACAGGTCATCCCTTACCCGCGCGCCCGCGACATTGTTATGCATAATCCGGATCATATAACCGTATTAGATTGTCCGTGCCGTGCATCCCGGGAAAATCCATGTTTGCCGCTGGACGTGTGCTTGATTGTCGGGGAACCTTTTTCCAGTTTTGTGCTGGAGCACCATCCGGATCGAGCGCGCCAGATTACACCCTCAGAAGCGGTTGAAATCCTGGAAGCGGAACAACAGCGCGGACACGTACACCACGCTTTTTTTAAGGATGCCATGCTGGGTCGTTTTTACGCCATCTGCAACTGCTGCTCGTGCTGCTGCGGGGCAATGCAGTCCCAGCGCAACGGCACTCCGATGCTGGCTTCTTCCGGTTATGTAGCGGTGGTCGATGAGTTATTGTGCCAGGGCTGCAGCGACTGCAACCAGTACTGCCAGTTTGGCGCGATTACCATGGCCGGTCCTACAGCCAGCATTGACCAGGAAGTATGCATGGGCTGCGGGGTTTGTGTCGCAGCCTGCACCAACGATGCTCTGGCGCTGGAGCGGGATACTTCCAAAGGTGAACCGCTGGAAATCATTGAGCTTTTGGAGCGCGCTGCATTCTGACCCGGGTTGATTGCTTTAATTTTAAAAGAAATGCAGCCCTTGTATAAGTATCCTTTATGAACAATCGCGATAAATTCCGGGAAATTATGCGTGGAGGCGCTCTAGAGCGGGTGCCGTTATTGGAAGAAGGCATCCGCGATAAAGTCATCGATACCTGGCGATCGGCAGGGGGACTATCCCGCAGCGCAGATCTCAACAAAATATTCCATTTCGACCAGCGTAAGGAAATCTACACCGAACTGGAACATGAATTAAACCTACTGGAGCTTTCCAACCTGAGCGACGGTTTGGAGAAACTCAAAAGAGAGCTTGACCCGGGTAACCCCGCGTATCTCCCAGAAGGCTGGCAGGAAAACCTCAGCTCCTGGAAAGTGTGCCAAGAGATTCTTATGCTGCGCGTACACCGCGGTTTTTTCCTTACCCTGGGTGTTGAAGATGCGGCTTCCTTCAATGACATGATCTATCTGCTCATGGATAATCCGGATTTCGTACGCCAGGCGCTGCTGATTCAGGGTGTTTTCGCCGCCCAGATGGCGGAAATTGTCCTCCAGGAAGTGGAAGTAGATGCCGCTATTTTCAGCGAACCTATTGGAAACAATTCCGGCCCGTTGATCTCCCCCGCTATGTACCGCGAGTTCATGCTGCCCAGCTTACAACCTGTCCTGGAAACGCTCAAACGTTACAACGTAGAAACCATCATCTTCCGCACCTACGCCAACACCAGAATCCTGCTGCCGCTGTTCATCGAGGCTGGCATGAACTGCTTGTGGGCGGTTGAGAGAGGTACCGACGACATGGATTACCTCGATCTACGCCGGGAATATAAATCCGACCTGCGCCTGATCGCTGGCATCGACCGGGATGTGCTGCGTCTCGGAAAACAACAAATCCGCGCAGAACTCGACTCCTGTGTCCCCCCACTGCTGGAATCCGGCGGGTACCTGCCGCTGGTCGACGGCCGCATCCGCGAGGATATCCCTTTCGAAAACTATATTTATTACCGGGAAAACCTGGAAGAATTGACCGGTTACCGGGAAACAAAGTGACCAATCGATTATGAAGATTACCGCTATCAAGGTCAGCGCAGTTAACATACCTACCACAAAGAGCTACCACGTTGCCGTCCTGGGGACCATCCGTTCAACTGAGTCGGTTGTGCTGGAAATGTCCACGGATGCCGGATTGCTTGGCATCGGAGAAACCGATCCTGCCCTGATGTTCACCGGGGAGAGCCAGCAAACTGTCATGACAATGCTCAAGCATCACCTGGGTCCGGCTGTGCTCGGGATGGACCCGGGCAATATTTCAGAAATACATGCTCGCATGGAAGCCATTTGCGTTGGGAACCCATTCGCCAAAGCTGCTGTCGATCTAGCCTGCCACGATTTGAAAGCAAAAGCTGCCGGTATCCCGGTGTACGAACTGTTGGGCGGGCTGAAACACGAACGTTTGCCTGTAATGTGGTCGTTAGGCAGCGACACTCCTGATTCCAACGCCAGGGAGGCGGCCCAGAAAGCGGCGGAAGGTTACGGCACCATAGGCCTAAAACTGGGTGTTTTACCGCCAGAAGATGATATCCAGAGGGTTGCCCAGGTGCGTAAAGCGGTTGGCGACGATATAAAAATCCGCTGCGATGCAAACCAGAGCTGGACTGCTGCCCAGGCGATCAGAACCATTCAAAAACTTGCTGAATTCAATGTGTCCATGGTCGAACAGCCGCTTTCAAAATGGGACCTGGATGGGATGGCTTATATTACAAAAACGGTGGATATACCTATCGGCGTCGATGAAAGTCTATCCTCCACACGCGAAGCCGTGACCATAATCCTGATCAATGCGGCTGATTTTTTCAGCATTAAAACCACCAAGCACGGCGGGCTGATGAATTCGAAGTTGATCGGCAGCATGGCTCACGAAGCTGGGAAGAAACTGTTCATCAACTCAATGATCGAAATGGGGATAAGTGTAATGTCCGGGCTGCATTTTGCAGCTTCCTCACCGGGATTGTTTGATATCGGCCACGCCCTCAACTCCGTCAGGCGCCTGGTTGACGACATCCTGCTCGAGCCTGTCCAGTACCAGGGCGGGGAAATCATCGTGCCGCAAGACCGCATTGGATTGGGCGCGACGTTGGACAAGCGCAAAATGGAGATGTACACAAAGGAATCTTTCCAGATAGAGCTAAATGGTTGAGGATTTGAGAATATGAACCAATCTCAAGCAGTTAACCGGGCAGCGGTGCTCAGCGCCGGCAACGGTGGGATCACATTCGCGGCTCACCTGCTGGATCAGGGTGTGGAATGGGTATCTTTATACAACCGCAGCCCTTTCCGCCTAGAACCCATCCAGTCCAATGGCGACCGCATCTATGCGCGCGGCAAGATTGGCGGTGATAAAGGAAGGCAAATGCAGCTTGCCCTTGTGACGGGAGATCCGGTCGAAGCCATCGAAGGTGTTGATTTTATCGTAATGGCTGGAACGCAGCCCGCTATCGATCACCTGGGCCAGGCTTTAGCGCCTCATATCGGGCGCGACCAGGTCATCATGATCGGTTCCGGCACATTGGGTTCAACCTGGGAAATGCAGGCATGTTTGCGGGCAGGAGGCTGCCAGGAGCTTCCCATCGTGGGTGAGTTCAACATCCTGCCATACGCCGCCAAGCTGGACAATGAGATGCAAGGGCGCGTTTGGGTGCGCGGCATCAAAAATACGCTCGATGCTGCTTTTTCACCCCCGGAACGTTTGACTTCCGCATTTCTTGACTGGCTGCTGGGGATTTATCCATACCTCAACATCCGCCCTGATGTACTCTATACCGGACTATCCGGCGCGAACATGGTCATTCACCCGGTAGTCGTGCTGCGTAACAGGGATAAGGTAAGGGCAGGAAAACCATGGGCGTTGTATGCAGAGGGTGTGACACCCGAAGTGGGAGCGCTAATGGATCAGGTCGACCAGGAACGCATGGCGGTCGCAGCGGCATGCAACCTGGATTTAATCCCGATATACCAGTTCCTGATTAATGCCTACCCACCCTTCGACGGCGCTCAGCCGACCAACACATACGAGTGGTTCCGCTCGCGCATGCGCTCCAGTTCCGGTCAGGTTCACCTGGAGGCTGTCCCCGGTCCGTCTTCCTTTAACGTGCGCCTGCTCGAAGAAGATGTGCCCTACGGCATGGTTCCGCTGGAAGGATTAGGCAGGCTGCTGGGTGTCCCAACGCCAACGGTATCCATGTTTATTGATGAAACGCAAGAACTTTTAGGAGAGGATTACCGGCTCAGCGGGCGGACTGTTGATAAAATGCTGGACGAAGTAAAAATCTCCTTATCCAAGATGGAGGTCCAGCTTGATGGAGAATAAACCTGTTGTCGCCGTACTTGGCGGGGGAAACGGCGGTTTTTGCGCCGCAGCAGACCTGACCCTGCGCGGTTGTGAAGTGCGCCTGTGGGAATTTCCAGAATTTATCCACACGATTGAGCCAATCATCAACGCGGGCGGTATCGCGCTGCGCGGCATTGTGGGCGATGGCTTTGCGCGCCCGGCCAGCGTGTCCACTGACCTTGAGGCCGCATTGGACGGCGCCCAGCTGGTGCTGGTGATTGTCCCCGCAGATGCCCATAAACCAATCGCCAGAGCCTGCGCGCCCTTTATATCCAGAGATCACACCATCCTGCTCATGCCGGGATGCTGCGGCGGCGCACTTGAATTCTATAACGCATCCTGTGCCGCCGGCGCTCCTGCGGACATCGTCATAGCAGAGACCACTTCATTAGTCTACGCCGTTAAGAAGGAAAATGGCAACGGCGTGTGGGCGCGCGGCTTGAAAGAGAACCTTCCCCTGGCAGCCTTCCCGGCAGTTAACACCCACCATGTCCTCCAGCGGGTGAGACAGGTTTACAGCCAGTTTACATCCGCATTAAATGTGCTGGAAACCAGTTTTCATAACCTGAACCATATCGTCCACCCGCCTGGAATGCTGGCTAACCTGGGCTTCATCGAAGGCGCGCCTGAACAGGATTGGTACTACTACCGCGATGGGTACACGCCAGGTACAGCCCGCCTGGCTGAGGAGATGGATAACGAACGGCTGGCGATCGTTTCCGCTTTCGACCTCCCGGGAGTCTCTGTCCATGACACATTGATAGATTATTACGGTTACCAGGGGATGATAGGTGAATCGCTGTATGAATTGTTCAGGACCTCCCCGGTGCATGGTCCTGCCCGGGGTCCAAAAACAACCCACCACCGCATGCTGACAGAAGACGTGCCGTATGGCCTGGTTCCCCTGGCATCCTTCGCCGGCGTCGTGGATGTCCCCACACCTATCATGAACGCTGTAATATCCACAGCCAGCGTGGTCAACAATACCGATTATTCCCAAAGCGGACGCACTGTGGAGAACCTCGGTCTGGGCGGTAAAACAGCGGTAGATATCCGGCGATATGTGACCCACGGTCCCGATATCTAACCCACTTAATAACAAATACCTTATACAGCCTCCTCAATCAAAGCAGTGCTTGACATATCGATGATCATCGATTATGATCGCATCGAAGATTATCGATATGAAAACCTCTAGAAACGCAACCTCCTCCGTGGTTTTTGCAAAAGCGCTGGCTGATCCCACCCGCCAGGATATCATGCAGTTGATTTGCTGCCAGTGGTTAAGCGTAGGTGAAATCGTGGAGGCGGTTGGTGTAAGACAACCCACTGTGTCTCACCACCTTGCCATCTTGCGAGAGGCGGGATTGGTAAACGTCCGCACACAGGGTAAACACACTTTCTACAGCCTAAACCAAACCCGGGTGGCAGCTTGCTGTGGAGAACTTATCCAGGTTCTGGCGCCAGAAACCGACTCCGCCTCTGCCATGAATGATGATTCAGGCGAAGCACCTGATCCATAAAAATTTTTTTAATTTTGTCCATAGACAAACATCGATATAACATTTTAAAATATTGGTATGCAAGGAGAAAGAATGACCCGTAAAACAATTGCAGAAGGCAGGCAAAAGAAAGACAATGAAATAGCCTTGGTATCCATGTCAGGCTGCTGCGGCGGCCAACCACCCAGTGCCGAAACGATCCCACCGGATGGGATTCGAGAACAGGTAGAGCTGTTTTATGCGCAGCGAGCGCTCAATTCAGATTCGTGCTGCGCGGAAGATTACCAGGAGGCTTTATACCCAGCCGAAATGTTATCCGCGCTCCCCGATGATATGGCCAATTTCTCGCTCGGTTGCGGCGACCCTATTTCGATGGCAGAACTGAAAAGCGGGGAAAACGTGCTCGATCTTGGATCAGGCGGCGGTTTGGACTGTTTCCTGGCTGCGAAAATGGTGGGTGAAAGCGGGCGCGTCATCGGCATCGATATGACTCCCGAAATGCTCGAACGAGCCCGTAATTCAGCCCAAAAATTAGGTTTTAATAACGTCGAATTTCGTAAAGGTTATTTGGAAGAACTGCCGGTTGAAGATGGTGGTATTGATGTGATCATCTCCAACTGTGTGATCAACCTTTCCCCTGACAAGCCGCAGGTGTTCGCCGAAATGTACCGCGCCCTGAAACCGGGCGGCAGGATTTCCATCTCAGATATTGTCAGCAAAGGAAAACTTCCGGACAATGTCAAAAATGATATGGCCGCCTGGGGCGCATGTATCGCCGGCGCACTTGAGATGGACGAGTTTATTGGCGGTCTGCAAGCGGCAGGTTTTGTTGATGTTTATCTAACCCCCAGGGGCAATGCTGAAACCATTATCGATCAAGTCCCGCCCAACACATTATTCTCTGCGGGCATCACCGCCCGAAAACCCTGAGTAACCGCTAATTTTTACCAGCCTGCAGCCGCTGGCAGTAGCCTTCCAGCCAGCGATTTGACCATCCAAACAGTGAGGTCACCCGCATTATTTCCTGGACATCACTGCGGGTGATCTTCACTTCACTGCGGATCACCTCTGCATTGTCCCGGCTCTTCGCCAGGGTTTTAATCGCAAAACAAAGCGGCCAGATGTTCGCCATTCGCGCCCGGTACAGGCGGCGAGGAAAAGCGGCAATATAGGCTGTGCCATAGCTCAGATGCTCTTGCGCCTTGTCGACCAGCATGGCAACCGCTTTCATCGCCTGTAATTCATACTGCACTTCAAAAAACTGCTGGTGGTTAATCCCCACTTGGTCCAGGTACTCTTTGGGTATAAACATCCAACCTCGTGCCAGATCCGACCGCAGTCCCCGGATCACGTTCACAGTTTGTAATCCCAAGCCTACTTCACGGGAAACTGGCAGTAATACTTCTTTTTTCACCTTTAATTGGGGATAATACCAGGTGTATATATCGGTCATTAAATAACCAACCAGCCCTGCTACCTGGTGCATATAGTCATTTAAATCATCCACCGTATCCATATACGGCCCCTGGCGCTGCCAGCGCGCCATCCCCAATGTGGACTGCCCGCAGCGTTCTTTAATATATCCCTGCAGTTCCTGGGGCATGCTGTCCAGGTATTCCATCAAATCCCCCGATTGTTTAGCCACATACACTTCTGGGTTTCGCCCGTCTAAGTCTGCAATTTGCTCTGTAAAAGCCGCCGCTGGTTCACCACCTTGCAGAACCTGATTCCAGAATTCCAGCAGGTAAGCTTTTCGCTCGGCTGCCATATGCGGATGGTCCTCCAGGCAGTCAGAGACCCGGAACAATAAATATGCCAGGCCTACCGGCGCTCGCAACCTGTGCGGCAATCTTTGGATCGACAGCGCAAAAGTACGGCTGACCATCTCAACCATACGGTCAAATTTATCCATAACCCCGTCCCTGTATTTATCCTCACCTTCCCAAAAAACCAATTCTACCGCGCTTTATTGCAATACGAAACAAAATCAAGTCTCGTTTAATTCGATCTACCCAATTAGATCTATTATTCTCACCTGTGATCAATGTTTACCTGACAGATATTTCCTTAATCAATCAAGAAAATTGGTTTATTTAATATGAAAATCAGTAAACCTGTCGTTCAGCTATTATGTCCATTTTATATCTATAGTGTTTCAAAAATTTAAAAGAAAAGAGGTTATCCAAATTGCTGCATATGCAGGATTTGGACAACCTCTCAACGCTAAGCTGACAGGTTTCTGGTTTTGTGTGTATTATTCAAACCATTCTGTTAACGTTATTGAGTTCTTCAAAAGCTCGGATCAAGCGCGCTCTAAAGAAATCCTCCCCTCTTCTCAGCCAGGCGCGCGGGTCGTAGTATTTCTTGTTCGGCGCTTCTGGTCCCTCAGGGTTGCCGAGCTGACCCTGCAGATAACCTTCAAACTCATTGTAATAGTTATGCACGCCGTCCCAGAAAGCCCACTGCAGGTCTGTGTCGATGTTGAATTTGATTGCGCCGTAAGAGATCGCTTCTTCAATCTCCTCCGGTGATGAGCCTGAACCGCCGTGGAACACGAAATAAACCGGCTTCTCTCCGGTCCCGAATTTCTCCTGTACGTATTTCTGTGACTCGCGCAGGATCTTGGGACGCAGCTGCACATTGCCGGGTTTGTATACGCCGTGAACGTTTCCGAACGAAGCCGCGATGGTGAAGCGCTCGCTGACTTTCTTCAACTCTTCGTAGGCGTACGCCACATCTTCAGGCTGCGTATACAATCGGGATAGTTCAACATCTGAATGATCGATCCCATCCTCTTCCCCGCCGGTGATCCCCAGCTCGATCTCAAGCGTCATGCCAATTTCACTCATACGTTCAAGGTAGCGCTTGCTAATCTCAATATTCTCAACAATCGGTTCAGTTGAAAGATCGAGCATGTGGGAACTGTACAGCGGGATGCCGTTGGCTTTATAAAACGCCTCCCCTGCCTCCAATAGCCCGTCGATCCACGGCAGGTTTTTCTTCGGACAGTGGTCCGTATGCAGAATCACCCTGGCGCCGTATTGAGGGGCTACGGTATGCACATGCTGGGCGCCTGAAATCCCACCTGTAATTGCTGCCCGCTGGCCATGGTTGTCTAATCCTTTACCTGCAAAAAACACACTTCCGCCGCTCGAGAATTGGATGATCACCGGGCTGTTTATTTCAGCAGCCGTCTCCATGACCGCATTGACGCTGTTTGTGCCGACCACATTAGCCGCTGGCAGGGCGAACAGGTTCTCTTTAGCGTTGGCAAAAACTTCCTGTACCTGGTCTCCGCTGAGTACACCGCTTGGTAAATCCTTTAAAGTACCTGACATAATATTAAATCCTTCCTTTTTATGTAATTATCATCAAACATTTAATTCTAATCCAAAATCAACATTCGCGGGACTTTGAATAAACCCTGCAGCCTGACCAGCTTAACCTCGAGTTTGTCATGTTCGCCCTGATATTCATCTCGCTCCATAATCTTGGGTTTTTCTGGTTATGCGCCTTTATTCCTACTTTTCTTAGTTTTCCTGCTTTTCTTACCTTTCTTGCTTTTCTTACCTTTCTTGCCTTTCTTAACTTTTGATTTAGATTTTCCCTTCTTCTTTTTCTTTTTTCTTTTTTTCGAACCTTTTGATTTCTTTTTAGCTTTTTCTTTTTGAGTTTCGTCTTCTGCTTCGATGGGCTTTTCCTGTTCGGTCAGCCCTACTTCTTCACTTGCCGCATCTTCTTGTATATCCTGCGGTTGTTCCGGCTTCTTAGGTCGAGGTAGTTTTTCGCTTGCCGCTTCTGCTTTTTCGACAGTTGGTCTTTCTTGCTCCGCTTGAGCGGTTTCGGGTACTGACACCTCAGGTGAATTTTCAACGGTAACATCTTGAGAAAACATGCCCATTCGCAGCTTGAGAAATTTATCCCGGCGGTAGCGCGTCTGTCTTGAGGTTAATCCGACCGGGTTGCCGGCTGCACCATATGATGAACCTTCGTTCAATGCCAGCAACGCCTTGGCCAACCCGCTTTCCAGCGAATCCGTCTGGGATATCGCTTCCAACTTCAATCTTTCATCCTGTGTTAGAAATCGTTCACTCATATTTTTTCTCCTGGCCCATTCATAAATAACCATTCATTTCGAAGGGAGTAAACCCACATGTCTTCTCACCAAACATCTTGCACATCACCAGTATTAATTATATCGATTCTTCGGTGAACGATGCGGTATCAGCATATTTGAGATGACATCTACACGAGCGCCTTCTCACAAAGTACAACTTGACCGCATATGTCCACCGCTTCCGGACAATTTTAAGAACCGTTTTCCTGACCGTTTAATGATCCAGAGCAGTACAAAAATTATTTGAAAACACCCCGATAATATCAGGGCGTTTTTTATTTCATCACTCTCATCGTAAAAGGAACATAATCATCACCATGGAGGGTTGCTGAAGAACATGTAAGCCATAATCGTGCATGAAAAGATACACGCTAAACAGATAACACAAACAGCGATAATCGACACGATTACAATCACATTATCATTATCGGTGCTCCTCTGCGGTTCAAAACGCTCTACCTGGGGTATTTCACTGATTTCATCACTCACGGTCTCCTCCTGTAAGACGTACTCTTGTTCATAAAACCTTCTAAATTACTTGTCAAATACTGTTTCTTGTAAAATGCAGCTGATCAAGAATAACAACTGCTTTACAAACAACTAAAATCCCAAACCACTCAGCAAACCCTCAACGGTTAAGGCGGTTCCTTCGATAACTGATTCGATGAACACAATGCTGACTACGATTGTGACAACAAAAATCACCGGTAATAGAACCGTCCGCCAGCCTTTGAATTCATTGGCAGCGGCAGTTCCGATCATCACCCCCACCAAGGAAAGTACTAATGCCGTGAGGCGCGCAAGCGGACCAATGACTGGAATAAATCCGGCCAATTCAAAGATGTGTGCGCTCTGGGCAAAGCCTGCAACACGCATCGTTGATGTGTAGTCCGATTTGCCCCGGAGAGTGTGCGCAGCCAGGTACAGGAGCAAGACCGCCACTATCCAGATCCCAAACCGCAATAATATATTGACCACATCCAATCCGCCCTGGCGGTGCAGGGATTGAATAATTTGAGAGATCAATGTGATCAGGAGCGCCGGTCCGGTCATATAGATGTCGCGTGCGATTTCCTGGTAAGCTTCCCTGTTCAGGGTGACAGCATGCGCTGCATAGCTGAACCATTTGCCTGCCTGTCCGATACCTGCTGCAAGCGTTGCTGGCGCCCAGGCGGAAACCATTGGTTCTTCGGGACGTTCTGTTTTGGGAGCAGAACCGGGCAAGCCAATGCGCGCTTTGAGAATTGCCATAATCTCGTGGGAGTTGCGGGTTTCCGGGACATGCATATCCCCGGGATGGAAGATAAATGCATCCGTCTGTTCGCCGCCCAGACCGCCGTGACTGCCAATCAATTCTTCGAAAGCCGCAACGGTGCCATCCGGATAGTATGGGCTGTTAAGGGTCAGGTCACCTGAACTGGGGAAATCGACGATTCGCCGCACCTGCCAGGCGCGCAGTTCCGGGTCGCCATACGGCTCCAGCGGGTCCTCGCCAACAATATCGCCAGTGTGCAGGTTGCGGGCGCCATTTTTCCCGAAAGCCATAGGTACACCCTCATCATCAAAGGCAACCACAAAACCAATCCCTTCGTGCCGTATGATGGCATCAACCATGCCCGGGTAGGCCTCATTGAGTTCATTCAATGTGAGCTTGCGCGGGTGCAGGTCAAAATAAACCTGCGCCAGATTGCCGCTGTAGCACAGGCTCATATTGGCTGGATTCACCTCCTGCATACCCGGCTGCTGACTAAGGTTATCTTGCACAACACGCTGGGTTTGTTTTACCACAGTCGAACCCAGTGCGCCGGTTAACTGGTGGTTGTCCATGTTATCCAGCTCGTTCATCATAGCTGACACGCCTATGGTGCCATCATCGCCCCCGCCAGTAGCGACTGCCTGTGTGCCTTCTGGGAGCAATCCTTGTATAAAGTCGGTGATGGAAACCCCATAGCGCTGCTCAAAGGTGTGTCCGAATGACTGCCCGTGGTCGGACAGCAGGATAAATTCATAAGGCCGCGGCGCCGCGCGTTCGACAGCCAGCATAATTTTCGATATCACCTGGTCAAAGTGGCGCAGCGTTCCCATCGCGTCGCTTGTCCAGGGTCCCGAATGGTGCGCGACTTCATCGTACCCGGCGAACAGTGTATAGATGGCCGGAACACCGCGCACGATATCCAGGATTGTGAAATAAGCGCCGACATCGCGCAAGAAGACATTCGTAGCCGCTCGCAGGAAGGGGTATCCGTTATGCAGGCGGTTTAGGCGCGGCTGCACATCCCTGCGGCTTTGGGACCAGTACTGCCATAACTCTCGCACAACATCCACGAAGAACAGCACTAGTACCCGCATAAAGAAATACGGGTTCCGCATCAGCAAATACATATCCTGGGCGCGTTTCTTTTTTTCTTCCTTGCTGCCGCCTTTTATTTTTGTCATCGTCAGGATGGATTTATCGGCATCCCCGCTGAACATATTGGAAATGCTGGAACCGCCCTCCAGCAAGCCCTTGCCGTTTGAAAGCAGCGGCTCGAGTTCCGCCATTTGCGGGCCTCCCGCGATCATGCGGTTGCTTTCTTTATCCAACCAGCGGAAAGCCGGCATATTGTCATTGTTGCCCTGCAGGATGCCAGCCTGGCAGGCTGGAGTGGAGGAGGGCACGCCGCAGTCAACCCGCGATATCTTATAACCATCTTCATCCATCATTCTTTTAATGGTTGGCATATAGCCGTCCTCGACTGCCTTCTTGATATGGTGGTAGCTCAGACCATCGATTTCGAGCATTACCACACCGCGCCTGGTTTCCCCTTTTTCAACCACCGCCTGCTTGGAAGCAGTGCGTAAAACCAGATTTGTATAAAAGGACTCGTTATTATCTATATTGAGCAGTTCGATCAGAATTGTATTTACCAGTGACAGGAATAGACCGCCGATAAAAGCCCACCCCCAGGTGCTCACCTCAAAGCTGGGCAGCAGCGCCGAGGTGATCATCAAAGTTATTGCGTTGATGAAAAAACCCAGCAGGAATAAGATCATCCATCCCAGCGGCATGGCAATCAACAGGATCAAAGGACGGATCAACAAGTTCACGATCCCCAGGATCAGCGCTGCTGCTGTTGCGACTACAAAAACCGGGGTATCGTCCACCGGATTGATGTTGATACCGGGTATAACCCGGGCGGTGATTAACAACGCAGCCGTGTCCACAAACCAGACAACCAGGAACCGGATTATTCGTTGAATGAAGTATCGAATTGTTGTCATACTTTCCTCTCCTCTGAGCATTAAACCAGTTTTTTAATAAATACTGGATAATATACAAATTAAACATAAATAATCGAGATGAGGATATTATAAAGTTTGAAAGTGTTTCAAGCAACCATAACCTAGCGATATCTCCGAATGTCAATTACCATTTGTTGAATGTAATTCATACATTCAACAAATATCTGCTACAATCAACTGCCTAAAAAATATAATATGCTGACATATTGGTAAATCAAAATTGATAAGGAGCAACACATGACCGGTAAACAATGGGCGCAAGCGCCCGAAATGCAAATCGACCCGAAGAAAACATATACCGCTACGATAGAAACCAATCGAGGCGATATCCAACTCGAGCTTTATCCCCAATATGCGCCCAATACCGTTAACAACTTCGCTTTCTTAGCCGGTGAAGGTTTTTACAATGGGGTCACATTCCACCGGGTAATCAACGACTTTATGATCCAGGGCGGTGACCCAACCGGCACCGGCCGCGGCGGACCTGGGTACAGGTTTGGTGACGAATTCACCGGCAATCCGCTGAAACACGAGAGTAAAGTCATCTCCATGGCAAACGCCGGACCGGGTACAAACGGCAGCCAGTTCTTCATCACCCACTCGCCCCAGCCGCATCTGGATGGTAAGCACACCGTTTTTGGAAAGGTTATTAACGGGAGTGATGTAGTTGACGCAATCCAGCAGGGAGACCGGATGGAGTCAGTGACGGTCCGCCAAGTTTAGACATCGCGCCCTAAGGCTGCAGAACTTACTCGACGAGCACGGTAAATATTTAATCCCAGGAAAATAATAACCCCTGCTGCGGCATAGACAAACAATGCCGCGATCATCGCGCCAGGATTGATTGAACCGATCAGGCGCCCCACCAACCAGGGCGTGATGATCGCGCCTGTGCTCCCGAACACCCACAGCCAGCCGGTTGTCCTGCCGTGAATGGGCATACTGCGTTCAGCCAGTGACAAAGTAACCGGGGACAGAGAGGCGATGGAAAGGCCCAATCCCACCGTTCCAACCACGGCTGTCGAAAAGGATCCCGGGAAAAGCAGCATGAGTCCCAGGCTGGCAAGCGCGCCAACCAGGCTGACCAGGAGGACGTGCCTGGGATGCGCTCGAGAAGCGAACGGGATTGCTAATAACCGTCCAGCCGTGATCGCTAACCAGAAAGCAGAAGTGAGGTAAGATGCCGCTTGAACATTGCCCGGCTCAGTGATGAGCACATAGCTGTAAACCCACCCGCCGTAACTCACCTCGATGCTGATATAAATAAAGAACAGTATTCCAAATAAGACCACAAGCCAGAAGTCTGCCTTCCCATCGCTCTCGGACCGGCTCTCAACTGGAGGCGCTGGAGATTTACGGCGCAGCAATCCCAGCAGGATTGGGATCATTAGAATTACCAGCAGCCAGAAAACCCAGCCAAAATAGACATCTTTTTCGAGGAACCATCCCAACAATAAAGGTGAAAGAATGCCGCCAAGGCCGGCAAAGAAAAACAAGCCGCTTAGATATGGTCCGGAGCGCTCTTCGTATTCCCACATCACGAGCGTATTACCGCCCACATCCATTCCGCCCAGGCTCATACCCGTCACAAATATCAATGCCGCCAGCACACCAGCATATGGTGATATCGGGATAAATACGATCATCAAAGCCATTACTGTCAGCGTTAACGCCATCAATTTATTCCCTGGGAACCGGTCATACAAACGGCTGATGGTAAATGATCCCAGCAGGTAGCCCACCGAACGAATCGAAAACAGGTAACCAGAGCTGGTCAATTCAACCCCAATATTACCCGCCAGATAAGGCAGTGATGCCCCCAGCAGCGCAATCACTGCCCCCAGGAAAACGAAAACCGGGTAATACAAGCTGGTCCTGCGGGCAGAGATTAATATGTCACGCATTTGGAGAATAAATTTCGCGCATTATTATGATCCTCTAATGATTTTTTTCACATGGGTGTGCACTGAAATTGTAAACGATAAATGGTATAAATGAAGCGAGCCGGTCGTATATTTACAAAGGATACGTGTTGAACAAACTCACCAGGGAAGTAAGCACCAGGAATATCGTAAGGATATCTGTGATCGCGGCATTGTACGCCGTGTTAACGGTCGCTCTGGCGCCCTTCAGCTACGGCCCCCTGCAGTTCAGGATTGCGGAATTCTTAAAAGTCTTTGTGCTCTACAACCCCTGGTTGTCGATCGGCATCGGTATAGGCACCTTTTTTGCCAACCTGTCCAGCCCCTATGTTGGACCATTAGAATTAATCTGGATGCCGCTCACCGACATTCTGGGCGGGCTGCTGGCATGGGGCATTTACCGCACCCTTGGTGAACGTTACCCGGTTATCCCGATGCTGGTTTACGCCCTGACCACCTCCGCCGCGGTAGCGCTGATGCTTTCCTTATTGGGACTCAGCGGGGGACTCTTAGCCGGCTTAGCCATATTTGTCAGCGAAGCAATAATTTTAGTAGGCGCCATACCGGTCGCATATATTATTAACCAACAGGTTGATCTGGAATGATCTCCGAAATGGAGATGAATTTGGTCTCTGATATAATCATTTCTCAAAGGGATAAATAAAAAGCTAATTTTCAAGGAGAATTTTATATGCCACCCCGTGGAAGACGCACCGCTCGCAGGACTGCACGAAGAACCACTCACCGTACTATGAGACGTACACACCGCCGGAGAAGACGACGAAGAATCCTGGTTGGCGGCGCAGTAGTGTTAGCCGCAGGCGGCACTTATGCCGCAATAAAAATGTCTAAAAGTGACGCTGACCGCATTGAACAATCCACCGGCGTTCCTCCAGAAGAGATGACCGAAGAGGAACTGACCCAGGCGATGAAGGATCTGGGAATCAAATCGATGGAGCTCACGGAGGATGATAAAGCAGTCATCCAGAGAGATTCGGGACAAGCCCAACCAGCCTACTCAGATGCACCCAGCGCAAGTGGGGGTGGGGACTATGCAGCCGAACTTGAGAAACTAGCAGACCTGCGTGATCGGGGCATCATCACCGATGAAGATTTCGAAGCGAAAAAGAAAGACATTCTTGGGATCTAGAATCCAGGCGTTAGGCACATAATCTGGGTTAAAGATCGATCATTCTTTCGATTTTTAACCTTTGCTGCAAAATTTGAGATGGTGAACAATGTAGGGCGGACATCCTTGTCCGCCTTCTTTTATTCTTAGATATACGCTGTATTTTGTGGTCGGCAACAAGATCTTATGCATTTTATGGGAGCTTCAATGTTAATAAACTTGATGCGGTAAAATTTTCCGATAGGAAAAACCAATTCTTCTCAATGGAATAACTGCACAGCCCGGATTATTCATGAATAGACTTGCTCGGGTAAAATGCTTTTTATTGGACATGGACGGCACAATATTTATCGGGGACCGGTTGCTGCCAGGGGTGGAAGAATTCCTGCGCTTCCTCGACCAGCACGGTATTGATCGCCTGTTCCTGACCAACAATTCATCCAAACACCGTGGGCAGTACGCTCACAAACTGCGTGGGTTCGGCTTGAATGTAAGCGAAGGTCAAATCTTCACATCCGGTGAGGCGGCTGCCCTTTATATCCAGGGTTTGGAACCCTCTGCTCGCATTTACCTGGTAGGCACACCCGCGCTGCAGCATGAGTTTACCGAACATGGTTTCGCTTTGGTGGAAGATAAACCTGATTTTGTCGTCCTTGGGTTCGATACCACCCTGACATATCACAAACTGTGGGTGATGTGCAATTTTGTGCGCGCCGGAGTACGCTATATCGCCACACACCCGGATTACAACTGCCCCTTCGAAGGCGGTTTTATGCCGGATATCGGCGCTACAATCGCTTTCGTTGCCGCTTCCACCGGGCGTAAACCGGATATTGTTATCGGCAAACCAAACGCGCCCATTTTGGAAATGTCAGTTAAAAAAAGCGGTGTCCCGCTTGAATCGCTCTGCATGGTTGGAGACCGTCTTTATACCGATATCGCGCTGGGCGAGTCTGGTATAACCACAGTGCTGGTTTTAACCGGTGAAACAAAACCCGGCGATATTCTCAATTCTCCACACCAGCCTGACTATGTTGTTCAGGACTTGGTTGAATTATTAGATATCCTGAGTACTTCCTGAGAATTTTTGAGTATTATAATAATTTTCTTGACAGGGAAATAATATCTCGTATAATTTAGCCGGCTAATATTTAGCCGGCTAAATTAATGGTCCAAGATATCCGTGTATAAAAATAGTCTTACCCATTCGATTATCCAAGTGTGCCGGGCTCATCGCTATTTACTCGGGCGCGCTCTCGGTAAAACAGGTCTTCACCGCGGCCAACCGCCGGTCCTGTTCGCGTTACATCAAAATGATGGGTTGACGCACAGCGAACTCGCACAGAAGCTGGAAGTATCTCCGGCTACCATAACCAACATGATTAAGCGCATGGAAGGCTCAGGATTTGTGGTTCGCTGTCGAGATGATGCGGACCAAAGGATTTCGCGTGTCTACTTAACCGAAGCGGGGGTAAACATCCTTTCGGAATTAGAAGCGGTTATGAACGGCGCCGAGGCTAAAATTTTTTCTGGAATCGATCAGGAAGAGCTGGATACCTTACGCCGGCTGCTTGGTAAAATACACGACAATTTACATCAGGCAGTCTCACAAGTTACAAAAAACGAATAACAAACGAAAGGGCATCAGATTTGGTTTATTGACCTGGTCAATTATGATCCCCTTTCCTGGATTGATATGGAATCACTCAAACGAATTACACCCTTCCTGAAACCCTATTGGAAAGAAATCACCTATTCTATGATTTCTCTCAGCCTGGTGGTATTGACCTGGCTGTTTATACCAATGCAAATCGAGCGTGTGATAGACGAAGGTATAGGACCTGGAGACACACAGGTTGTGATCACTTCAACGATCATCATGATCGTTCTGACCCTGCTGAGCATGCTGATGGCGATTATCAATACCGTATATTCGGTGCGCATTGCAGAAAACTTTGCCGCTGACGTGCGCAGTTCCGCATACCGAAAAATTCAAACTTTTTCGTTTGCCAACCTGGACCACCTGCAGACCGGCCAACTGCTCGTGCGCTTAACAAGTGACATCAACATCATCAAAATGGCACTGTTGATGACCCTGCGCATGTTATTGCGCGCCCCATTAATGCTGGGTGGAGCTTTGATTATGTTGATCATCACCAGTCCCAGGCTGGCGCTGCTGCTAGCTGTCCTGCTGCCGGTCACGGTTGGATTGATTTTCTTCTACAGCAGGCGCACGGAACCGATGTACAAAGCTGTGCAGGCTAAATTGGATCGGGTGAACACAATTCTTCAAGAAAATATCGCTGGCGTGCGGGTCGTACGCGCCTTTGTGCGTGAGGATTATGAGAAAGCGCGCTTCAAATCCTCCAACCAGGAGTTGATGGAAAGCAGCATCGACGTCAACCAGCTGGTAGCTCTTCTCCTGCCTACCATGATGCTGGTGATCAACCTGGGGATGACCGCCATCATCTGGCTGGGTGGTTATATGTCTATCGGCGGGGGAATATCAACCGGGGAAATTGTGGCTTTCACCAATTACCTGATGATGACCATGTTCCCCGTTATCATGCTGGGGATGATCCTGCCCCAATTATATGCATCTGCCGCCTCGGTTGACCGCATCATGGAAATCATGGATACCCGGGCTACTGTTCAGAACAAACCGGACGCGAAAGATATTGATCCTTCACAATATACCGGCCGGATTGTCTTTGAAAGCGTCTCGCTCAAATATGATGGGAAGGATGGTGAACATACGCCCGTATTACAAAATATCAATTTTACCGCCGAACCAGGTGAGACGGTCGCCATTCTGGGAGCGACCGGTTCGGGAAAATCCAGCCTGGTTAACTTGATCCCCCGGTTTTATGATGCAACGGAAGGACGCATAACCCTGGATGGGGTCGATATCCTGGACCTGACCAAGGAATCCCTCAGGAAGCAAATCGGTGTGTCACTTCAGGAGGCGGTCCTGTTCAGCGGCAGCATCCGGGACAATATCAAATACGGTCAACCAGAAACCCCGGACTCACGGATGATCGACATCGCGAAAGCCTCCCAGGCGCATGATTTTATTATGGAGAAACCTGAAGGCTATGACAGCCAGGTTGGCCAGCGTGGAGGCAACCTGTCTGGCGGGCAAAAACAACGTATCGCCATCGCCCGCGCTTTGAATTCAGATCCCCAGATATTAATTTTGGACGACAGCACTAGCGCAGTCGATGTTGACACAGAGGCAAAAATTCAGCATGCGCTCTCGGAGCGAATGCGCAGTAAGACAACCATCGTTGTCGCCCAACGCATCAGCACGGTATTGAACGCCGACAAAATTATCGTGCTTGATAATGGAAGTATCGCCGCCATGGGCAACCACCAGGAACTAATGCAAAGCAGTCCCATTTACCAGGAAATTTATTATTCACAGCTGGGGAATGGCAGCAACGCAAATTCCAACGCCTCACAGGTGCAGCATGCGTAGAGGCCTTACAATCTCCGATCGCGCTGCAGTCACCCAGAACCCAAGAGAATCCTTACTGCGGCTTTTTGCCTATCTGAAACCCTACAAACTGCAGCTGGCACTTATAGCGGTTCTCATCATCATTTTTACTGTCTTAAGCGCGCTTGGTCCACTAATGACCGGAATCGCTATCGATAATTTTATTTTAAAGAAAGATATCCCGGGTCTGACGCGCATTGCCCTGGTAATGATCGGTGTGTACGGCCTCACCTGGCTGGCAGGAGCCGGCTACGGGCGCTTGATGGCGGTTATATCCCAGAAAGCCATGCGCACCTTGCGGCAGGATCTGTTCGACCACATGCAAAACCTGTCATTGAACTATTACGACCGGGGATCGGCCGGCGACCTGATGAGCCGTTTAACCAACGATATGGAAAACATCAACTTGCTGCTCTCGCAAAACCTGGTAGCTTTTATCGCAAGTTTTACCAGCCTGCTTGCCGTTTTGGCAATGATGCTCCTGCTCAATATATGGCTCACGTTAGCTGCCCTGGTGGTCATCCCGCTAATGCTGGTGTTGACAGGCGTGTTAATGAAACGCATCGGACCGGCATTCCGCCATCTTCAAAAGAACCTGGGCATCTTAAACGGGCAAATGGAGGAAACCCTGAGCGGCCAGAGAGTGATCATTGCCTTCGACCGCCATAAAGACGCCATCTCCGATTTTGACCAAGCCAACCAGGCTGCCCGGTCCGCAGGCATCAAGGCCAATATACTGGCCGGTTTACTGGCGCCGCTGACCATGATCCTGAGTAATCTCAATGTTGCTGTCGTAGTGGGCGCAGGCGCGCTCATGGCGATCAACGGCGTCTCCGGGGTTACAGTTGGTATGATCACCGCTTTTACGGACTACTCGCGCCGCTTTGGTCATCCCTTGATGCAGCTCGCCAACCTGTTCAACAGCATCGTGGCGGCTCTAGCCGGGGCTGAAAGAATTTTTGAAGTGATCGATACACAACCACAGATCATCGATAAACCTGGGGCGTTAGAACTGCAGGAAGTCAAAGGCAGCGTGGTTTTCGAACACGTTGACTTCAGCTACCAGGCTGGTGAACCAGTGCTGAAAGATGTATCTCTGGCAGCCCAGCCCGGCAGCACAATTGCGCTGGTCGGCCCGACCGGTGCCGGCAAAACGACCATCATCAACTTATTGTCGCGCTTTTATGATATAGACCAGGGCCGCATCCTCATCGACGGAAACGAAATCCAGGACGTAGCCCAGCACAGCCTGCGCCGCCAGCTGGGGATTGTACTGCAGGATACGTTCCTGTTTGCCGAATCAGTGATGGAGAACATCCGTTATGGGCGTCTGGATGCCTCGTACGAAGATGTTTTCACAGCTGCAAAATTGGCCAACGCGGATGGATTCATCCAGCGCCTGCCTGAGGGTTACCAGACACAATTGTCCGAACGAGGCAGCAACCTGAGCCAGGGGCAGCGCCAGCTGCTGGCGATCGCCAGAGCAATCCTGGCGGATCCAAGCATTCTAATTCTTGACGAAGCCACCAGCAGCGTTGACACGCGCACAGAGTTGCAGATCCAGAGCGCGCTGCTCAAACTCATGCAGGGACGCACCAGTTTCGTCATCGCCCACAGACTGAGCACTATCCGCCAGGCTGACCTGATCTTAGTAGTCGACGAAGGGCAAATTGTGGAAAGGGGAACACACAATGAACTGCTGGACGCCATGGGTTTTTACCACAACCTTTACACCAGCCAGTTCAAAGGCCAGACCGTTGTAGTCTAACAAGCATTTGGCGTGCGGCAGCATGGCTCCCTTCATGCTGCCGTTTTTCATTTTTATATAACCTTTATAATTGCACACTAAAGAAATATCCTCATAAAACAGAGGATCATAAAAAACCAAGAACGGACAAATTCATGGAAGAAAACAACCGCCAAACCCCCACGCGCATATCTCGCGCTGTCAGCGCATTTTTCGCCGGCTTCTTGCTGGGCGGTATCAGCGGCGCATTGATCGGCGCCACCATTCGCGGCGGCAGCGCAGCCTGGTTGGGCGCGCTGGCAGGAGGCCTTTTCTTAGGTTTGGGCGAGTCCCTGACTGACTGGTACCGGGAATCAGGTCAAATGAAACCGCTGCTTTACCGCATCCAGGTCAGCGGATTGATCGGGGCATCATTCGCAGCATTTTTAGATCTGCTTTTCCCCAACCTCAACTTAATATTACTCGGGCTGATTATCGGCGCAGTTTCCGGTCTATTCGGATTCCAAATCAACAAACTGCTTCTGGGTATACTCACCGGTCTGGTGGTTGGATTTTTAGCCCTTTACATCTATCCAACCATCGAACCCGCCCTCCTGGGAGCTTTGATCGTACTCGCCTACAGAATCCTGTCCGCCCTATTCTTACCCGGCCAAACCCAAATGCAGTTAATGGCGGAACGCGTCCCTTCCGAGGAAATCCGTTATGTTGTCCCATTCGAAGCCAACAGTAAATACGTTGGGGCAGATTATTTCAAAGATCTGGCGCGCACCAAGGAAGGAAAGTTCAAACGTAATTCCCCCGGAATTGGCATCGTCGAATCGATGGACAAAATGCGCGGCCCGGGATTCGATCCCCGGGCAGTACAACCGCTCATCCGTGAATTCTACGAACACACCAGCTGTTTTAAACTCAATATCCGGCCGGTATGGAAAAAGGGCATAAAACCGCTCTTCTGGCTGTTTAAACGTGTTATCGCTCAGCCCATCGGGCAGGCCAACCTGCCTTTCAATATGCAGGAATCACAACGCGGTGTGGTCAGTTATATCGATTCGATCGCTTTTTCGTGCGACGATATCATTGACCTGCGCGGCTGGGTGCGCGCCTTCGAAACCAGTGGTGAGGCAATATATGTCGGCGTTTACACCACCTTCCAGCACCAGGGGGTTGGATATGTCAGCGTCGGCTTCCCGCTCCCGGATTCCAACTTCACTGTCACCCTGCTGCCCAGTAATTTGAAAGACGGCAATTTTAGATTAAGCACACGGGATACATCTTTGCCGTTTCCCGGACATTACCTGACAGCCAGCGAAAATGGGAAACTCACCGTATTGAAACTCCCCAATTTCCATGAAGAAATTGAAGTCTATGTGCAGGACGGCAGCATGTTTACTGACCACCGCTTTTACCTGGCTGGCATGAATTTCCTCACGCTTTTCTACACGATGGAAAGGATGATCGCGCCTGATTAATAATTCCGTCTAAGGTTATCTTTCCTGATTTTCCCCGCTTACCCACATACCTGACTTCTAAATTATGCTCGCCTGGCGCAGTAGGGCAGCGGGAGCGCCCCAAAGGCGGGCGTAGATTCGGCCTCCAGGCATTCCTGCGGATCGCAGCATGTGTGGCAAGCGTGCTTTAAAGCCCGCACGGACAGCAGTTTGATATCAGGCGCCAGTTGTTCGTCTTTGATTGGCTGTTCCCGCATCAGATCTGTGCTGAGATACTTCTTGTTATCATCGAGAAAAACAGTAACCACAGCAGACTCATCACCCAGTTTGTTTTGGATTATCAGGGCGCCCAAAAAATTCGCCCCGGATGAGATGCCAATCCCCAATCCCGGTTCGGCTGCCAGCTTTTGCGTAGAGCTTTCGGATGCCTCCCTGGTACAGGAACTCAATTATCAAAAGAGGCGTGTTGCCGATCAAGCAGTTCAATCCGCTGATCCGATCCCGGTTCGTCCACCAATTCAATTTTCCTCTAACTGATTTAATAATTGCACAAATTGAATTATGTTCGTCTTAAAGTGAACAGTGCAGAATTTTCCGGGTTCAATTTGAAAATCTTGATATTACAATCGATGCATTCTGACCGCCAAAGCCAAATGAATTAGAAAGCGCAATTTTCACCGGAATTTGCCGTGCCTGGTTAGGCACGTAATCCAAATCGCATTCAGGGTCAGGCGTTTCATAGTTAATCGTAGGGTGTATCCATCCATCCAGGATACTCAACACGCACACCACAGCTTCATAAGACCCGGCCGCGCCCAGCATATGCCCGACCATGGACTTGGTTGCGCTGACCGGCACCTGGTACGCATAATCCCCGAAAACCAATTTGAGCGCCCGCGTTTCCATGGCATCGCCAACCGGGGTGGAGGTTGCATGCGGGTTTACATAGTCCACATCGTGCGGCTTAATTCCCGCAGAAAGGATTGCGCGGCTCATCGTAAGCGCCTGAGACTCTGGCGCAGGCTCTGTCTCGTGCCTGGCATCGCTCCCAACAGCATAACCCAGAATCTCAGCATAAACACGTGCGCCGCGCGCTTTTGCCTGCGCCAGGCTCTCCAGCACCAGCATCGCTGAGCCTTCGCCTGGAATTAACCCATCTCGATCCAGGTCAAACGGGCGGCTGGCTTTCTGCGGCTCATCCTTGCATTGTGAGAGCGCGCCGATCCCGGAGAATCCAGCCAGCGCGACTTCGCTGTTCAAGGATTCTGTACCTCCCGCAATGACCGTATCCACGTAGCCCAGCCGGATGGCATCGGCAGCAGTCGCCAGCGACTGCGTTCCGGACGCGCAGGCGGTCACAATCGTCCCGTTGTAACCCGCGCAGTTAAAATCACGCGCGATGGCAAACGCGGCCATGTTCGGCCAGACCGAGTTAAAGCGGATCGGTGAAATGCGCTGGTTGTTGATCATCTTTCTCATGGCGCGTTCGGTTTCTACAATGCTGTTACCCCCGGCAGTACCAACCACCACACCTGAACGGCTGGGATCCATATTTGTTGGTTCAAGTCCAGCATCCTCATATGCCATTCCGGCTGCCGCAACAGCATACTGGCTGGCTTCGGTCATGCGCCGGGCGCTTTTATGATCCATATAGTTTTTCGGATCGAAATCTTTTACTTCAGATGAATAATTACACGGGTACCGCTCCGCATTGGGGATCCCG
>Ga0180437_10000827_pt1 | contig 55866 bp, 65 predicted proteins | sample SS_ome_4_FD_132410 | JGI IMG/M metagenome (GOLD analysis project Ga0180437, IMG submission 132410) | Hypersaline lake sediment archaeal communities from the Salton Sea, California, USA - SS_3_D_1 metaG | ecosystem: Environmental > Aquatic > Non-marine Saline and Alkaline > Hypersaline >...
CCGTTGTCCACGAGCAGTGTTCCTGTCGAAGTAGATGGTGTCCTGCTCGATCCAGGACAGGTCGCCGAGCGCGTCGGGCTTGGCCGATTCGAGATGGAGGATGGTGCTCCAGTTGGAAGACCCTTGAGCGACCACGCGAATGCCTGCGGTCTTGGTGGTCTCGCAGAACAAGACCTTCCGCGCGCCGATGGCGAGGTTGAGCGAGGTCTTCATGTTCAGTCCTCCAGCTCGAAGATGTGCGCCGAGCCCGTGACCTTTCCGGCCACGGTCTTGGTGGTCTTGCCCATGAGTTCCTTGAGCATCTGCTCGCGGAGGATCTTCTCCCGCGTCGCGTGGTTGATGCGAGAGAGCAGCGCCCCGCACATCTTCTGCCACGGGACGCTGGCGGCGACCTCGGCCTCGTGGTCCTCGCCGACCTTGATGTTGTACTCGAGCCACAGCGGAACCTGGCCGCTGTACTCGCCAGGCGCGATCTCGCCACGTACGTCCTTGGCGGTGTTGCTGCTGGCCATGTTCAGGTGGCCGAGGCGGGAGAGGGCTAGGAGATCGACTGCTGATGTTTCCTTGGTAGCCATGATTCGTGTCCTTGGTCTGGTGTTGGAGTCCGATTCTGCGAGCACTATATCCTCTCAGGAGCGAGAGTCAAGTGCTATCCCGAAAAAATCCGCGGGGTCGAAATTCAGGCCCTGCGCCTGTCGATCACCCACGCCCGCTGGCTCACCAGGGAGCGTGCCTGGAACACGGCGTCCCCCAGGCCGTCGTGCTTCGTGATGTCCTCGGAGCGGCCCTCGGCGGCCTCCTTCGGGCGCCAGCCCATGCTGACGGCCAGGTCGAACATGGTGCGGCAGCAGCGCGACTGGCGGAAGCTCACGACCTTGTGGAAGTCCAGGCCGTACCGCTCGTACGCTTGCCGGACGATCATCTCGTCGAAGGTCGGGCCGTTGCTCCAGAGCCGTACGCTGTTGCGGCCGTAGCTCACCTGAGCGATCCAGAGCGAGAGCGTCTCCAGCGCTTCGCCGAGAGGCATGCGCTCGCTCATGGCGAGTCCTCGCTGCCCTTCGGGTTGGTGTCCAAGGACAGCCGACCGTGCCTCGTCGGACTGCTTGAGCCACCACTCGACGGTACTGGCGTTGAGCACGCCCGGGTGTCGGGACCTGGACAGGTCCACGCAGATGCGCAGGCCCTGACCCGAAGCCTCCAGCGACTCGGGCGTGTGGTTGAGAGTCGGGTTGTCGCCGTCGGCGTTGAACGCGACCGCGCCGATCTGGACGATGGCAGCGTGCGTGCCGACGCCGAAGGTCTCGATGTCGAGCATGATGTCGGTGAATTTCATGATTCGGTTCCTTGGTTGTCGAGTTCCCCGCGCATCTGGTAGAGCGCACGGATCACGGAGATGAACGTCAGTGCCTCGGACTCGCTGCGAAGGACCACGCCGTCGTCATTCAGGATCATCAGGCCGGTCGCGGTCAGTTGCCCTTCGATGAGCGGCTCTTCGATCTCGTCGGGGTCGGTGGTGTTCGCCTCGTCGTCATTCTCGCGCTGGTCATAGACCAGCACCTTCTCCTCCTCGCGCTCTTCCGTGCCTGCCACGGGCAGGCCCCAGAAGTAGATCGTGCCTCGCACTACGGAGTAGAAGATGGTCACGTACGGATGGTCAGCGCCTTGCTCGGACAGCGACACAGCCGCCGCACATTGGCTCGGGCTCTTGGGCGGGCCCGCGGGTTCGTCCTTGGTGCAGATCATAGTAGGTCTCCCTTCCTCCTCCGGCGTTCGATGAGGGCGCCCGCGATCACGAGCGCCATGATGATGAGGGTCTCCATGTCGAGTCACTTCTTGGTGATGGTGAGCTTCAAGGTGCGGATCTCGACAAGGCGACCGACGGCGCTGATCGCCCAGCAGCAGCCGAGAGCTGCGGCCCAAGGTATCCACCCCACGGCGGCCGTGATGCACAGCCCTACCTGGACGAGCAACATCACACCCACCCCCGGTTGCGGGCGAGCTCGTACTCGGCCTCGTTCAGCGAGGCGATCCTCGCGACTCGAGTGTTGGGGTTGAGGCGCCTGGTGAAGTAGCTCCGGCCGAGCTTGCGCTTGACGGCCCACTCGTCCGCGTCCAGGTGCATCTCGTTGCGCGTGGGCGTGCGGTCGCCGACGCTCTGGAACATCGGGCCGAAGACCTTGGCGGCCGAGCGGAAGGCGCTCTTGAGCGTGCTCAGGAAGCCCAGGCGTCGGCGGTTGGATGAAGGGTTCGGTCGCTCGTTCATGTGGTCAGTCCTTGTCCTTGGTGTTGGCCTTGTGCTGCGCACGCATGGCGCTCGCAGCCTCCGGGATCACGCGATCCACGGCGTAGTCGTAGGCGCTCTTGTAGGTGGAGCAGGCGGTCTCCCAGTGCTCGTCGCACAGTCCTGCCCCCATGAAGATCATGTCCGGTTCGTTCCCGCACCGCTTCCAGCAGCAGCGGTCCCTGATATCCTTCTTACTCATCGGACCACTCGTAGAAGTACCCGTAGCGGCGCTCGAAAATCCGGCCGCGTACTTCGCGGCTCCACTTCACGGCCTCGGCGGTGCGCTCGGGCGTGTGCTCCATCTCGGCGAGCCTGGCGAACCCTTCCGGATCCTCGGCTCGCAGATCGTCCTCGGTGATGCTCCAGTAGTTGAGCGAGTCCACATTGATCTCGTCGGTGCCTCCACGCTGCTCGATGTGCTGCACGCAGTCCTCGAACTGGTCGAGCATGCACAGACCAGCGACAGCAGCGGCCACGAAGAAGACCAGGAGTAGTAGGTATCTCATTGTGCCTTGTCCTTGTGCTCAGTCTTGTTCATGTAGCATGCCACGTCCGCGGCGTCGGCATCCTTGCCGATGCCCGCGCTGGCAGTCACCACTCCGTCCTTGGAGGTCCAAGCCCGGATGGCCTCCTTGATGCGTCGCGCTCCGGAGCGCGTCTCTGTCCAGATCGTGAACTCGTCGCCGCCAGTGCGCGCAGCGAGGATGTCCCGTGCGCGCATGTCGTGGTGACGAGTGTTCTCCATGAGGAAGTCGGCGAACTCGACGAGGATCTCATCGCCGTACGCATGGCCGCAACCAGGCCGGTCCTGTGCTGCCTTGAAGTCGTTGAGGTCAGCGACCACGTACCAGCCCCAGTCCCGTCCTCGAGTCCGACGTTCCAGTCCTCGCCGGTTCAGCAGTCCAGTCAGGTCGTTCGTGTCTGCCGCCATCATGTGCTGGTCGGCACGCTCCTCTGCCTCACGCAGCGCCTCCTTCATCGCCACGAACGTGGTCTTGGTTAGAGCGTCGAGTTCGTCGTCGTTCACGTCAGTTCCTCTGGCATGTAGTCAGGGATGTGCAGCCCCGCAAAAGGGTCGTCGCCTTGCGCCCTGCTCGTGGCCTCGTCGCGCAGCCTGCGCATCCCCTCAAGTATGATCGTGAAGCTCTGGAGGAAGGACTTGTACATCGCCTCCGCTCCGGGAGGGTACTCGTCGTGCTTCTCCCTGTAGCGCATCATGCGCCTGGAGTAGAGTTGGTGCTCCTCCACCAGCTTGCGGTACTGCTCGATCAGGACTCGAGCCCGCTCTTCGATGCTGCTCATTGTAGTCCGTCCCAGATGGCGCGCACGCGGAAGGTGTCGATGCGGAACTCCTCGGCCACGGCCCACGCAGGCTTGTGGCCCTCGGCCAGCACGATCTCGTCACGCTCGTACCTGGAGAGCACGCGACCGCGTGCTCTCCAGGTACGTGCCCAGGCTCCCACTCCTCATCCCCATACGTCCAGCGCATGAGTTCGTCGATGGTGTAGGTCTCGCCGTTGAGATCGTACACGATGTCCTCACCAGATCGACGGCCCTCGTGGACGTATGGGTGGGCCTTCCCATTGGTGGTTGTCCAGGACCGGACACGGCCAGCCGTGCTCACCTCGTAGCCCTCCAGCTCAGGGCTCGGGGCTGCCGTCCAGGCTTCTTCTTGGAGGTTCATGATACGTACCATATCGCGTCCAGTCCTGGAGTCAAGTATTTTCGGGTCTTTCTTCTGAGAGCCTACCAGTCCGGGCCATAAATGCCCACTAGGTCGGCGTAGCAGCGGGTCGAGCAGGCCCAGGGCCGCGGGTCGCCCTCCTTGGTCGGCTTCCCGCAGGACTGGCACGTCCCGATCGAGTCGGGCTCGTCGGCGATGGCCCGGTCCAGGGCCTCCGCGACCTTGGTGTTGATGGTCTGCTCCGGCTGGAGCTTGGAAGGGTCGAACGCTCCCAACCATCTCATGAAATTCGGTCTGTAGGAAGGACTCATGATTGCTCCTGGTCGTGGTACTCCCGCACCGAGGCCCGCGCCAGAGCGACGCACTTGCCAACGGCGAGGGTCAGGATCGCAAGGAATGTGATGCAGACTACTGCGTCCATGATTCCTCCGGGGCTGCAATTCGTGCCCAGCAAGCAGGACTCATGTAAGGTTGGCCGTTCTTGTCTTTCCACTGTTGGTCTTGCGACGAGAAGCGGACCACTCCATAGCTCCACCCATCCATGCTCTTCCACGCTGCCAGCAGCAGCACGTTCACAGGAGGGTTTCCTTTCTGCCAGTACATCAGAAGCCCCAGGTCACGCCGACGAGTACGGAAAGGCCGTCGAGGTCGCCCTCGATCGTGTTGCCGTCGTCGTCGCTCACCTCGAAGTCCTCGGACGCGCGGTAACGGGCCTCGGCACCGAGCGCCCAGCGTTCGCTGATCTGGTAGCGTGCGCCAGTCTTGGCGTAGCCGCCGAGCTTGATGTCCTTGTCCGAGCCGCCGAGCGCCTCGACATCGACCAGCATGCAGTTGACGCCCGCGCCCAGGTAGGGGATGAGGCGTCCGTAGTTCCAGTCCTTGCGCAGGCCCAGGTACGCCTCGTAGGAGGTGAAGCTCACGTCGAACATGTGGCTCGGGCCGGTGGGCGTCATGGCGAAGGTCTGCGTGTCCTCCGTCCCGAAGAAGAAGCCCACCTCCGAGACGATCGGGAAGTTGGCGTTGCTGTCGAACTCGCCCGGCTCGTACACGTACTCGTACTGCACGCCGAAGGTGTCGGCGCGCACGTCGTCCTCGATCCTGTCGTCCTCGAACGCCTGCTGTCCGTAGTACACGGTCGCGGCTCGCCGCCCGGCGTTCTCCGGCGCCGGATCGACGGCGCGGATGGCTCGGTCCACGGACGCGCACGATGCGCAGATCCCGATGAGCACGGTCAAGATCACGGTCAGGGTCATGGTGTTGAGTCTCATGGTTCAGTCCTCGGTCAGAGTCTAGTGTTGCAGTCAGGTGATCCGCCCAAGCAGGACTCGAGTCCGCTTGCTAGGCTCCTTGGTCAGGAACCCGCGGCCTCGGCCGTCCTCGTACCTGGGCGGTGTGCGGAACTGGTCAGCGGTAGGGTCCACGACCTCGCCGCTGTCCGTGACCAGGAACCAGTGGACTCCCTCGTCCACGCGCACGGTCCTGGGGTGCAGCTCCTCCTCGGCCAGGAAGCGCACGGCCTCGCATGCCACGTAGCATAGGCCCCACGAGCTCGTCGCGCCCTGGGGGCGTCGCGCCGCCCAGTCGCGCCGGAGCAAGTCCGGGGTCAGGGCTGCGCGCACGCACCGTGTTGCTTCGCTGGTCTTCATGGTCAGTCCTTGCCGTAGTGGCTCTCGTGTTGCTCGCGCAGGAGCCTGCCGGGGACGCGCACCACCGTGGTCGCCTCGATGCGAATATCACTCTCCGTCCAAGCATCAGCCTCTTCGATCTCCTCTAGCGCCCATCGAACACAGTCCTGAGCGTCGTCGATGTCCCTGGCCCACAACTCCGTAGGTCCGTTGGGTGTGTGGATGATGAACTTCTGTTCCATGTTCAATCTCCTTGGACATCGGAGCCCAGCTCGAACGCCTTGAGGTGGTCGGGCGCGGGCGCGCCGCCGGTCCCCTTCGGGAGCAGCAGGCCCCGGCGCTCTAGGTCGGCCATCAGTCTGTCGCCGCGCGTCCCTGTCATCAAGGTCCAGGCACCGCCGTCCTTGTCGGCTGCGCGGACGCGTGCCCGCATGGTCTGGTAGTGGCCGTGGCACAGGCCACGCGTGCGGCGGGTGTTCGGGCACCCGGGGTAGACACAGGTCGGAGGGGTGGTACTCATGGCTAGTCCTTGGTGGTAGTCCTTGGTCTCGGATTCAGGAGTTGGCGGCAGCAATCAGTTCGGCCATCCGGGGGCACACACTGTTGCCGATCTTGGCGATGCTGTCCTTCTTCGTGGGGAGCAGCGCGTAGTCCTCCGGGAAGCCCTGGGCAGCGGCCAGTTCGTGAGGCTCCAGCATGCGCAGGGTGATGTCCACGATCTGATAGTCGCGGCCGTGGACCTCGACCAGGCCGAGGCGCGCCTTGGCCGTGATCGTGTGGCACGGGTCGTTCAGGCTCTGCGCGTTGGCGAAGGTCCCGTCCCCGTAGTACTTGGTCAGGAAGGCCCGCACCTCCTCGACGCGCGGGTCCGTGCGCTCGCCCACGATCCCGGAGACGAGTGCGTGGTGGTCCTTGTTGGTGATGGTGGGCAGCGGCACGCTGACGGGCTTGCCGACCTCGCCGCCGAAATACTGAGCGACCCAGGGAATGACCAGGGCCTTGTCGTTGACGCCCGCGCACACGGTGCCGAGCGGCGCGTCCAGTCGCTGCCCGCGCAGCGTCATGCCCGCACCCGTGCGGCTCGACGCGTGGCCGGTGCGGATGATGAAGGCATCGTCCCCAGCCTCGAACACGTACCGCTTCATGCCCTTGGCGATGCGGAGCTGCGACGCCTCGGCCAGCGGCTTCTTGCGGCCGAAGATCGAGCGACCAGGCACGCTCCAGTCGATGATGGTGTGCGCGCCCACGTAGGGCTTGAGTCCCGTGGACGAGTCCGCGGAGTGAGTCTGCTCCGGCCACCCGATCGGCTGGCCGTCGCAGCGCGCGACCAAGTACCACCGCCTGCGCGTGGTCGGCACGCCGAAGTCGCAGGCCGCCAGGACTCGAGTCTCCACCCGGTAGCCGTGCCCGCGCATGCTGCGCAGGAACCGCTGGTAGGTCTCGCCCTTGCGGGACTTGACCGGCTTCCCGTCCGCGCCGATCGGGCCCCAGTCCTCGAACTCAGGCACGTTCTCCATGAAGATCACCCGCGGGCGAACCTCCTTGATCCACTTGAGCACGGTCCACGCCAGGCCGCGCACACGGCCGGACACGGGCGCGCCGCCCTTGGCCCTGGAGAAGTGGCGGCAGTCGGGCGAGGCCCAGAGCACGTCCACGGGCATCCCCTCGGTCAGCTCCTGGGCCTTGCCTGCGATCGTCCACACATCCTCCAGGAGGTGCAGCGTCTCGGGGTGGTTGAGCGCGTGCATCTCCAGCGCGCTCTCGTTGTGGTTCACAGCGATGTCAGGCGCGCGGCCGAGCGCGGCCTCCAGGCCAGTCGATGCACCGCCACCTCCTGCGAAGCTGTCGATGATGAGGGCGTCCTGTCCGAGAGTTGGTTGCATGGTCTGCATGGTGTCGTGTCCTCAGTTGGAGTTGGCGTGGTTCTCGATCTCGTTGATTAGCTCGGCGATGTCGTCGCAGTTCATGGTCGTCCGCTCGTCCTGCATCAAGGCGACGGTTGCTGCCTTGGCACGGATGAGAGCTTGCCGCACGTCCTCCCCTACGTGCTCCCACAACCCGCGCCAGTCCCTGCGCAGCTCACGGGCGAAGGTCTTGTGCTGTTGCGTGCTCCAGCGGTTCTTGCGCTTCATGGGAGTCCTCGTGTGTAGTTAGGCGGGCCACACGGCCGCGACGGCCGCGTTGATGTACTCGATGAAGGTGTCCAGCTCGGTCTCGGCGTCGAGTCGTGCGCACTCTTCCATGCCGTTCTCGCTGTAGTAGCCAAGCACCTCGGGCAGGATGCCCAGGTCTTCGGCCTGGCGGCAGTCCGGCTCCAGGTAGATGATCGCGAGCGCGTCCGGTGCCCATTGGCCTCGGTCCTCGGCCGGGTCCTTGATGTAGGTCTCGACCTCCACGTCCGAGACGTGGAACAGTTGTTTGGCGGCTTTGCGGTAAGCGGCGACGGTCAGCTTGGTCTTGCTCATGGTGTGGGTCCTCGTGTGGTGATGGTGCGTCCGTGTGGTGAGTCCTTGTGTGCAGTCCTGCGGCGTTAGACCAGATCGCGGCTCATGGCCCAGTCGTCCAGCGCTTCCTCGATCGCATCGTACAGCGCATCCTCGGCCTCTCCGGCCTGGGTGTCGAAGCCGATCGACCCGGCGCCCCATGAGCCGTGGTGGTCCGTGTCGAAGGACGCGCAGCCGGTCAGTAGCTCCAGCGTGGAGCCGTCCAGGGTGCGCACCCGGAAGGGCAGGTAGCGCGCTTCCTCCGGGCCGTTCGGTGCCGGGTCCGCGCCGTACGGCGCACCCGGGAAGGCCAGCGATTGAGCGTCCAGGAGATCGGGCAGAAGTTCCTGTGCGGCGATCCGGTTGCGGGTGTTGCGGATGGTCATGGTGGGTGTCCTCGTGTGGTGGTGGTCGTGGTGTGTCCGTGTGGTGGTCAGTTGGACGCGGCCTGCTCGAACATGCCGCGCGCTTCGTGATCGTGCTCGTAGCAGTCGCACGCCTCGGAGTAGTACAGCGGATCGAACGCCGACCCGATCTGGCGATCCTGCCAGTTGCCGTCGTACGAGTCCGGCCCCGTGATGGGCTCCACACCACTGGCGCGGATCACGGCGTTGGGGGCGATGGAGAACAGAGCCTCGAAGAAGTGGCCGTGAGCGTGCCAGCATGCGCAACCGCCGATCCGGCGACGCTCGCCATCCTTGTTCCGGGAGAAGCCCCGACGGCCCCCGCGCTTCCGACAGTCGCGCACGCTCAGTCCGAACGAGACCGAGCTGCGCGAGGTGCGGCCGACGTGTGCGGGTTCGGCCTTGAACTCCAGGTTCCCGGCGTAGTGGTCGTCATGATTGCAGAGTGCGAGCGCTTCGTGGAGCTGCTCGGGGGTGACGTTCTTGGCTTGCATGGTTCGTGTCCTTGTGTGGTAGGTTCGTGCCGTGGTGGGCAGCTCAGGCGGGCAGGTGCTGCGCGACGCTGACCAGGATGAAGACGGCGACGGCGATGAAGGGCGAAAGGGCGATCAGTTTGCCGGTGGCGCTCATGGTAGATGTCCTGTGTGTGGCGTTCATGGTCTCGAATCCGCGGAAGTCTACCCGCCCCTCCTATGGAAGGCAAACCCAGCGCGCTCCTGAGTGGATTGTTTCGACCTAAACCCCTGTCCCTGCCCGGGTTACGTGCAAAACAATATCCCAGATTGTCCTGGCCAGGCGCCAGGCGCCCCCATCGCCCCCACCCGGGACAGGGGCGCCCCCACGATAGGGGCGCCGAAATCGGCCCTGGCGGCCCTGTGCGGGCCGATTTTCGCCGATCGCCCCCATCGCCCCCATGTTTGCATCCCATACGGGGTCGGGTGTGGTGTGCTTGTGTCTGTGTGCGGGTGTGTGGGTGTGTATGTGGAGGACAGCACAGGACCCCCCGTATGGGATGCAAGGATGGGGGCGATGGGGGCACTTTCGTATAATCGGCCTTCCTGGTACTGTGCGGGCCGTTTTCAGGCGCCCCCACTTGGGGGCGGGTGGTGCTCAAGTGCCCCCATATGGGGGCGATTAGGGGGGCTAGAACGGTCATAAGTCCTTATAGGGTATGGTGTTAGGATCACTAGGGGCCCTGGGATCGGGCCGCCAGATCCGGGTACGGATCTGGATTGTTTTTCACACAATCCCCAGATCGCTCTGTGTTGCCCTGTGCGGCACGATCGCCCCTGGCCGACCCCTGAGTCGGATTCTCGGAGATCGTCGATTTTGAACCTTTTTTCCGCCCATTATTTCCTACCCGTCCTGGCACGGGTTTTGCTACGGAAAACGCCTGGCACGGCCCTTGCTACGGCCTTCAGGTGAGCGGCCTGCCTGGCACGCCCTTTGCTAGGGCCGTCCCTGGCACGGCCCTTGCTAGGGGGTTCTGTGGCACGCCCTTTGCTAGGCCCTGCCTGGCACGGGCCTTGCTAGGGCCTACCTGGCACACCCCTTGCTAGGGGGCACTTGGCACGGGCCTTGCTACTCGAGTCTTGGCACGCTTCTTGCTAGTGCATGCCCTGGCCTGGGGCCAAGCACTTGGCACGGGCCTTGCTTGCGCGCGACCGCCTCCACGACCGGCCGCGGGTCGCGAGCTCCCTCCCCGTGCTCGTAACGCGCGGGCAGAAAAATTGCGGTCTGGAAAATCGGAGCGGTCGAAAAATCGAGGTTTTGTGCTAAAGAACGCGCGGGCGCCTGAACTTGAGGGCCTCCAAGAAAAATACGGGATTTCAGTTGACTTCACCCCCGTTCCGTGTTACGGTTGCGCGTAGGGTGCTAGATCCAGCACCACAGCCCGTCCATGCCCAGTCCGCACCAACAGGAGACCGAATCTCCCTTGCTCGACGCGTTCCTGCGCGGTGCGGAGCTACGCCGATTGCAGGGCGCGGAGCTGCGCGCGGCCCTGCACGAGGTGTGGACAGAAGGCGAACGGCCGCCCGCGGACCCCTTCGACCCGGAGACCAAGCCGCTGCGCATCATGGTGATGTGGCGCCTCTGCCGGACGACCGCGATCGTGAAGGGCCTGTGCGCCGAGGACGAGACGCTGGACGCCGCGACCGAACTCGAGCCGAACCCCTGGGTGGAACCCTTCCTTCCCATACTATCCGCAGCGGCTGGGTCGGCCCTCCGGCGCCAGCGCGCCGCGGCGCTGCTCCGCTACCACGCCGAGGACCGGGGCCTGCCCCTCCTACCGCCCCGCGCCGAGCCGCGCGAGCTCGCCCGATGGTGCAACGCCGCAAGCATCGTGGCCGCGGACCTGGGGATCGAGAGGACCGCTGAGGGCCTCGCGGGACTCCAGGGGCTGCTCGACCCGCACCAGTGCGCCCGATGCGACGTGTCCGCGGCCGAGGTGCTGGCGTTCGAGGAGATGCTGCTCGCGGAGACGCTCGACCTGCTCCTGGACGCTGGCGAGCGCGCGACAGTCAAGCACTTCAAGGGTGAGTACGGCTTCGCGCACAAGGAGGCGAACGGCCTGCTGCGCGTCGTGAAGACGCAGGCGCTGGAGCGGTCGGCGGCGAGCATCGAGGAGAAGCGCGCCCTCCAGGAGATGCGACTCGAGGACTTCATCGGTCGGTCCAAGGAGTCCCTGGACATGGACGGCGAGATGAAGGGCATCAAGGAGCTGGCGAAGATCCAGGGCCTGACACGCACCGAGCCGGAGAACCAGGCCGAGGAGTTCTTCGCAGTCGTGAAGCGCGTGGCCGAGCGACAGGATAAGGAGCAACTCGACGAGAAGACGCTCAAGCTCTTGGACGGGCGGCGAGCGGAAGAAGTCGAGGCAGTCGTGCTCGAACCGGAGCCCGACGACCCGGACGACGCCGAAGCGTTGGCCGAATTCGACAACGAGAACCAACACCGATAGGTGCTACCATGAGCAACCAATTCCAACCCCTCTTCGACGCCATGGAGTCCGGCGTCAGGAGCATTCTCGACCAACTCATCGACGGCACTGTCGAAGACCTCGACGGCCCGATCAGGGACATCGCCTCGCGCCTGACCCTCGCGGCCCGACGCAACCGCATGGACCTCGTGGAAGCGTGCCAGGATCAGCTCAAGGTCATCGTGATCGAGAAGGAGCTGGTGCTCAAGAGCGGCACCTCCGGCTTCTTCGACACCGTGATCTCCGTCGGCATCAACGCCCTCATCAACGGCGCCATCGGGGCGCTCAACTCGCAACGCTAGAAAGGGACCAACATGACACGCCCGCAGAAGCCTGAATTCATCGGGAACCCGAACAACGACCTGGACCTCGCTGCATACGAAGAGGCTGTACGCCGATGGGAGGAGGCGTGCAAGGTGTATGATGCCAACCTGCGCAAGGCCGCGGGCGAGCCGACGATCGACGACGCGCTCAAGCAGATGACCGACGAGAAGGCCGGGCCGCCCGGCCCTCCCGGTCTCGATGGTGTGAACGGTGCACCCGGCCCGGAAGGTCCCGAGGGACCGGAGGGACCGGCCGGTGCTGACGGCGCCGACGGCGAAGACGGAGCCGAGTGGTTCGTCGGATCCGGCGCGCCCAGCGCAGGGCTCGGCGTGGACGGGGACTTCTACCTGAACAGCGACAACGGCGACGTGTACAAGAAGGCTGGCGGCTCCTGGGGCAGCCCCGTCGCCAACATCAAGGGAGCCGACGGTGCAGACGGTGCTGATGGCGCCGACGGTGCGGACGGCTCGGTCTGGTACGAGGGCACGGGCGCTCCCGGCGCGGGCCTCGGCGTGGACGGCGACTTCTACCTGGACGACGCGACCGGCGACGTGTACCAGAAGTCGGGCGGTTCCTGGGGCGTCGTCGCGAACATCACCGGCCCGACAGGCGCAACGGGCGCGGCCGGTGCCGATGGCGCGGACTGGTACAGCGACCCGACCGATCCCAGTACGCTCTACAACGACGGCGACCACCACATGAACACGGCCTCGGGGGAAATCTTCGAGCAAGTCAGTGGTGCGTGGGTCTCGCAGGGCACCCTCGACATGGAGGACGCAAAGCAAGACCGCGAGAACGGTATCGTGGACATCACCGAGTGCGAACTGGTGTTCGTGGACGGCACGCGCCAGGTCCAGATCCAACCCTTCACCACCTTCTTCGAGTATTACCACGACGGTACCTACTACAAGGAGACCGGCACCCTGACTGTGGTGATTCCGGATGTCGAGGGCCTGCACTGGGTCTACATCGACGGTGCTACGCTTTCTAGCACCCAGGTGTTCGACGAGTCTCTCATCATCGACGAAGTGCTCGTTGCTATCGCCTACTGGGATGCGACGAACAAGACCTTCATCCGCGAGGGAGACAAGCGTCACGGAGCCATCATGGCTTCTGCCACGCACCGTGCCGCGCATTTCACCACAGGTCCGGCTTACAGTCTCGGCTTTGGACTTGGCAACATGGACGTGGACGGCAGCGGGAACAACGCATCTGCTGCGAGGTTCTCGGTCGCGGACGGGGACTACTACGACGCCGACCTGAAGCACGCCATCAAGGACAACGCGCCCCAGGAGCTTTCGACCATCGCCGAGATTCCGTTGTTCCACCGCAGCGGGGCGAGCGGCGACTGGCGCAAGGTCACGGCCACCACGTATCCGATCACGACCACGGGCACCGGGCGCGCGGCGTGGAACGAGTTTACGGGCGGGTCGTGGGGCCTCTCCGAGGTCGCCAGCGGTGACTTCGTGCTCGTCCACTACTTCGCCACCAACGACAAGGTGGAGCCCATCATCGGGCTCGTGGGCCTGGACACGTACAGCGATATCCGCATGGCGCGAGAAGGCGCCGCGGCCGAACTGGACGCGTTGCGCGACGGAGTGTATCAGGGCCTGATCCCGGACAGTATCCCGATCGCCACAGTGATCTGGGAGACCAACTCTTCGTACACCAACGCAGTCAAGTCGCGCGTGCGCTCCACGCACCGGGACGAGGACTACGTGGACTGGCGAGACACGCTGGGTGACGAGAATGTCCCTGGGCCGGACCTCAACGCCAACAAGGCGATGCAGTACCGGAACACGGACAACTCGACCAACATGAACGTGACGGGCGGGGTGCCCGTGCCGCTGTTCGCTACAGCGGAACTCACGCACCCGGACTTCACTCTCACGAGCGCGACGCAGATCACTTGCAACTTCGACGGCATAGTCGAGGTGAGTGGTTGTATCACCATCGTCACAGGAGTCACCACCATCCTCAACCTGGCTGCTGGTTACTTGCTGAACGGCACGCCTCTTGCGGGCTACGGCGGTTCTCAGCCGATGCAGGCTCCTGCCCTTGCCTTCGGCTCCATCACGGTGCCGACCCGTCGCATCGCCGTATCCAACGGCGACACGATCGGCATTTTCGCAATCCGTCTCGGCGGTGCCGGGTCGGTTCTTCAGATCAACAACCTCTCCTGGGGCCTCGTCAAGAGGATCTCCTGACATGAAGCGCTACAAGAAGCTGCTCATCGCGCTCGCGGCCATCGCGAGCATCTACATCGTGAAGGCCACCGGCCTTGACCAGGGCCTCATTGACGACGTGCTCGATGCGGCGATCGAGGCAGTCACCGAAGCCCCGGCCGAGGAGTAGATCATGGACTTCAACTGGATTCGCCATGACCTTCTCAGAGGCGCGGGCCATAGTACGTCGGCAGCAGGGAAGCGTTCTGTGCATACCGTAGTGGTCACTTCTACGATGCGGCAGGGCGAACTGCTCAATCGGCTACACGGTGTGAAGACAGCATCTCTACAGCAAGGAGCTAACGGCTTCTTCCGAGGCCGCCCGGTTCCTGTAGTGTTCGATACCGAAGCCGTGCAGACGATCGTTGCGTCGTACGAGGCCGAGCTGGACAAGCTACGCAAGCAACTTGGAGTGACCTAGCATGGGAGTCGGACTCGAGACCCTGTTCCACCTCATCTACGAGCTCGTTCACTGGATCGTCTCGTGGATCGTCCCTCAGTATGGCGTCGTCGAGGCGCAGGAGATGGGCGTGAAGGTGACAGGGCCTCGGGTCAAGGAACTCAAGCCGGGCGGCTACTGGCAGCACCGCCAGCGCACGACGGTCTACAAGGCCAACGTGAAGCGAGTGGTGCGCGAGCCCGCTGACGTGATCGCGACCACGAAGGACGGCCACTCTGTCCGTGTCGGGATCTCGTTGGCGTTCATCATCACCAACATCAAGACGTGGCTCATCGACAACGAGGACGCGGAACAGGGCCTCCTCGTGGACGTGCAACGAGTCGTGCTCAAGTTCGTCAGGACGCACACGTTTGACGAGATCCAGGAGCACGACGAGGACGACCTCACCAAACTCGCGCAGAAGGAACTCGGTCGCTACTTCGGCGTGCAAGTGAAACAGCTCGGCATCACGACGTTCGTCGAGACCGAGTGCCGCGACCTCAACCACTCCGGCAGCCTCGACGCGAGCGCCGGTATTTCCGAGGAAGAAGAAGACGAATGAAGCATCTGCTGATTGCTCTGAGCCTCGCGCTCGCTTCGTGCGCGGGAGTGCAGCCCGGCAACGTGCCGATCGCGGAGGGCTCGGTTGCCCGAACCATCGAGCGCGTGCTGGACCGCACCGAAGCCTACGCCGCGGAGGACAGCCTCGAGTTCGACAGGGAAGTCGCGGTCTCGATCGAGCACGCCCGCTCGGTGCTGCTGGTGCCGGAGGCGAGCGGGGCCTCGTTGCGGAGCTACCTGGCCCCGCTGATGAGCCTGCACGACCTGCTGGTCTCGGAGCGCGGCGCCGACGGCCGCCTCGAACAGCTCGAAGTGGACGTATATCTGGAGGACACCGCGCGCCTCCGCTCTCTGTTCGACGCCGTGAACATCTACGCAGCGCCAGCCTTGGCGCCCTAGTCCTATGATGCAGCTCCCGGAAGACTACGTGCCCGAATGGGCGAAGTACATCATCGCGACCGTTCTCGGCGCAGGCGGCCTGCACTGGTTCCGCGTCTGGTTGGAGTCTCGACGGCTCGCGAAAAAGGACTTCCGGGAGCTGCTGCTGGACCGAATCCGTGAATTGGAGACGGTGGTGGCGAACATGCAGAAGCGGATGGGCAACCTGCGGGTGGAGATGGCCCATCTGGAGACGGAGAACATCCAGCTCAGGCGCCAGCTTGGGCTCGAAGAGGAGAATCACCGTGTTGACGAACAGGAGGAAGGAGGAAGCGTCGATGGATAGCCTGCGCAGCCCGATGGACTTGTGCGAACGCCTCGGTTTGAGGCCGATGGCGGCGCAACTCTCCATCATGCGCCGCTTCTACGAGGGTGAGAACCCCCTCCAAGCCCCCGAAGTTCCCAACGAGAAGACAGTCAACGCCGTCGCGGTGTGCGCACTGTGGCGGCTGCTGTCCATCCCAGGCTCCCGATGTGTGGTCATCGGGTCGAGTCGCGACCTGGAGGGCCGCTTCATGGGTATCCTCCACGAGATCACGACCAAGGTGGACCCGATTCTCGCCTCTGTGTGCCGTTGGACGAACAAGCGAACGCTCAAGGTCGGCGACGCGGCTGGGCACGAGCTGCGATTCGTGTCGAATGTGCCTGAATGGCTCCGGTGCATGGAAGAAGGGCCGACCACGTACGTGGTTTTGGGTGCTCGAAGCTCTGATACTAATTTTGTAGACGCTTCGAGGATCATCGAGAGCTACGACGGACTCAGAGGAGCCCGCCACATCATCGTTTGGTAGCAGATGGGGCGCTTCTCGCGACAATTCGAGCCTCTCTACGAGCGTTGGCGCTCCGATATCCGCGTCTTTGCTCGGGAGGCGATGAATTTCGACTACACCTGGCAGCAGGAGGAGCTGTTCGACATCGTACAGCTCGAATCCTGGCTCCCAGTCGAGAAGCGGCTCAAGCGAATCGCTGTCCGCTCCGGAAAAGGGCCTGGAAAGACGGCCGCGTCGGCGATTGTGGCGCTGTGGCGCTGCCTGCGCTACCCCGACGCGCTCTGCATCGTCACTTCGCCGTCGATGCGCCAGTGCAAACAGTGGATCGACGAGTGCTCCCGCCTTTTGAAGGACGCGCACCCCGTCTTGCAGAAGATGGTGAAGTGCTACGGCACCAAAGTCGAGATCAACGGCTCGAAGCTGTGGGGAATCCGCACCGCCACGGCCACTAGGCCGGAGAACCTCCAGGGGATCCACGAGAAGCGCCTCACGTTCATCGCTGACGAAGCCTCCGGCGTCGCGGCGAAGATCATGCAGACGATCAAGGACACGCTCTCCAACCCGGACGCGCTGTTCCTGGCGATCGGCAACCCGAACACGAGCTCGTGCGACTTCTACTCCTACTTCACGGCGAACGCTGAACAGTGGCACCGCCTGTGCTGGAACGCTGAGGACACGGCTCGGGACTACCCCCACCTCCTCTCTCCCACCCGGAACAAGCAGATCGAGTGGGAATTCGGCCGCGACAGCGATCAGTACCGCATCGCAGTCCTCGGCGAGTTCCCTCACGAGGACCCGAACAACGTCATGGGCCTGCGGGACCTGACGATCTGCACCAAGACCAGTCTGCTGGGCTGCGCGGGCATCTTCGACATGCTGCGCGTGAACAAGGCCATCGGAATCGACTACGCGCGCTTCGGTGGGGACGAGTCGGTCATCGCGCGCCGGGCAGGGCTCGCCATCGTGGACTTCGAGACGTTCGTGAAGACCGAGCCGATCCAAGTCACCGATCGGGCCTTCGCGATGCAGCGGGATGCCAACTGGCGCGATGCGGACTGCTGGTACATCCCGGATGCGGGCGGGATGGGCCAAGGCGTCGTCTACTCGTTCCACGAGGGCGGCAAGAACGTGCTGGAGTTCCACACGCAGGCTCGCGCGTACGACAGCGCGATGTTCGCCGACCTCTACTCTGAGGCGTGGTGGATGTTCCGCAACCTGGTGCGCGAGCACATCGTGCGCATCCCCAACGACGCGCGGCTGCTCAAGCAGCTCTCGACGCGTCAGTACTACACCGACCGCAAGGGGAAGCTCAAGGTCGAATCGAAGGACGAGTGGCGGAAGCGCATGGAGATCAGCGAGTCTCCCGACCGCGCCGACGCGATCGTCATGGCCTTCTACCCGCACCTCGGTGAGGAAGGCGCCCTGATCCAAGCCTCTCGCCACCACCACATCGTCGGGACTCGAGCCCAAAGGAGCCGCTAGTGAACTGCGCTCAAGTCAACTGCCGCGGCACGCTCCGCGTCACCCACACCTACACCGAGGCGTCCGGGAAGTGGCAGCGTGCGGTCTGCTCGGATTGCGGCACGGTCCACCGGCTCGACATCGAGGCGACCGTCGTCACGGGGCGGGGCGACGGGGCGAAGGCCCATGCCGCGAGGGCCAGGGGGCTCTCGGAAACGTCTTCCGGGGACGGATCGGGCTCGTAGACGCTCTGTACTGCCCTGTACGGCCACGGCCCGGCGCGCGTCCGATCACGCGCGCCGGGCCGCTTGCGTCCCAGGGTAGCCGGGAGGGGCCGAACCCAGGGCTGGAAATGGGCCCGACGCCGAGGGAGGCAATCTCGACGCCGGGCCACGGGGCAGATGACCGCCGGAGCGGCCCTATCAGAGCGCGACGGAGGCGTACAGGGTCGTGCCGTCGCTGTAGACTCGAGCCGTGGACCCGATGGCGAGCACCAGGGGCGTGCCCGCGCCCCCGCCGTTGATCTGCTCGGTGCCGTTGGGGTCCAGGTTCAGCGTGCCGGAGGTCATGTCGTTCCGGATCTCGACCGTGCGCCCGGCCCAGCTCGCCGCGGCGAGGAAGTCGTAGTCGAGCGTGCCGGTGCCTGTGAACCTGACGAAGGCGTCGCCGATGGCCTGCGTGGTGGTCGCTGAGAGGCCATTGAGGTCGCGCTTGTAGTCGGAGTACGGGATCCAGTTCGTGCCGTCGCTCCAGTAGAGCGTCCAGCCGAGAGTCGTGTGATCCACCCACACGAAGCAGCGGTCGTAGGCCGCGGCAGCGAAGGTGCTCTGGAGATCCGTCTCGTCGCCCGTGTGCTCGTGGATCGGGAAGGGCGCGTTGAGGATGGCCTCGTCGTTGTCGTCGATCTTCTGGTGCCAGTTCTGGATGCCAGAGTCAACGTCGTTCTTGGTCGGTCGTCCCATGATTGCCTCCTGCTAGACGCGGGTGATCGTGAGCGACGGGCTCACGGGAGATGAGTAGCTGTTCGCGATGTGAGTCACGCGGACCTTGAAGGCCGAGGGCTCGACACCGAACGCCGCCACCAGAGCAGCGTTCGTGATCTCGTACTCGGACACGACGTTCGCATCCACGCTGATTGTGCTCTGCACGACATCACCTGTCGTGAGCAGCTCGATCTGCACCGTGCCAGGGATCGTGGGCGAGCCGACGGCCACGCCCGCGGACTGGCCGCCCGCCCCTGTCTGCTTGGTGCCGGTCGAGATCGCCCAACTTACCGTGATGTCGTCACCAGTCTGGAAGGCCGGGACGTTCTTGTACGGGGCACGGACGTGAACGTAGTCGGGCGCGATCGGGACCTGGCCCTTGCCGATGATCTCACCCCCCGCCGGACCGACCGCGGACAGGTTGACCTGGCCGCCGGACGTGCCGGGCTGCGACTTGACCCAGAGATCCTCCGTGGGCTCCAGGAGAGCGTCGGTGATTTCTGTGACGGCCGAGGCGTCGATGATGTAGACGGTCGATCCGATCGGGTGGGCGAGCTTGCGCGTGTCGTAGCAGGCGCGTGCAAGGCCATCGAGGCGGCGGGTGGTGCCGCTGACGATGGTGGTCTTCTGCACGATGCAGATTTCCACCCCCGCGCTGGATACGATGACCGCGAGTTGCTTGCCCAGGCCCCAGCTCGTGAGGTCCGCGGAGTAGTCCGAGACGGTGGAGTTGTCCGGCCCCAGCTCGGAGAACTCGATCGACTGATCCTCGTAGCTCGGGCCGTCGGCCGCGAGGGCCTCCGTAGTGGTGCCCCCAGTCTGCACGTTCAGGTCGTTGACCGCCAACGTGTACGTCACATCGTCGCGAGAGATGTGGATGGACGAGAAGCTGGTCTCGCTGTTGGCACGAATGCGCGGCACCATGATGTACTGCGTGGCCGGGAAGGTCGTGCCGAGAAGCTGCTCCGGGATTTCCAACCAGGTGAAGGCTTCGTCCTGTTCGGGATCCTGCGGCGTACCCGGGGTTCCCCCCTGTCCGGTCTGGAAGTCCGACAGCGGGACGCCGTAGAAGTCCGGGATGACCTTGAGCTGTACGCGCTCGGAGAGAGGGTCCACTTCAACGGACAGGACGCGAAGAATCTCGTCGAAACCCTCTGCCGTGATCGCATCGCCGGGTAGAAGGTCGCGGGCTTCGCGCGAGGCGTCGAGTCGGAACTGCGCGCCCGGAGCCAGCTCTTCGGGAGACCGCAACTCGGAGAGCGACGCTGCCGTGGCGAAGAGCGTGGTGGACACGATCGGGACCTTGCGCGACCTCTGGTGCTCCATGTAGGCGGCTTGTCCGTCCTCGTCCACCGCGATCGTCATGTCCCCATAGGAGTTCTCCCGGTCGCTGAACGAGAAGATGAGCCTGTCCACGGGGTGCTCGCCGTGGACGGTCTCGATTTCAGGCAGCCGATCTGCGTAGATGTCCTCCACGAACGCAGGCAGAGAGCCCGACGGAAAGCGCACTCGCTGGAAGAGAAGGTTGCCGGTGGCGGTGTCGATCGGCAGCATCGTGCCGTGGTCCTGGAGCATGGAGCCCAGCAGGGCTTCGGCGGTCTCACCCTGCGAACCGAGCACGGCTGCTCGCCACTCGTTCGTCTCGGCTTCCACGCCCAGGTCTTCGAGGGAGTCGGTGTCCCACTTCTCGACAAGGTGGTCCGGGTCGAGTTGAAGTCCCAGAGGGAAGTCAGCGAACAGCAGCTCGCCAATGACGTGCGCGATGTTCGCGCCGTCGGTCTCGTCCTCTTCGTAGAGCTGTATCGTGCCTGTGGCAGTCGCTCCCAGCGTACCCCCTTGCAGGAACACGCGGGTTTTCGTGCCGTAGATGTCGAAGCCTTGGTAGTTGGTGCCGATAACCACCAGGGCGGTCTCTGCTCGCAGCACTTCGTAGGTGCCGTTCGGCATCCCCACGCCCACCAGTTCAACGTCGAAGAGCGGCTTGAACTTGTTGGTCCGGTCGCCTGCGACCTGGATGTACCCGGTGTCTTCGTTCGCGTTGGCGAGCACGGCCTCGACAGCGTAGGTCGGGCCGGTCAGCGTGCGGTTGGGCTCGTACCAGCCGTCGGACTGTGTGAGTCCTGTCCACGACGGGCGCCGCTCCACCACGTAGTCGATGATGCCCCACGTCTGCCCCGTCATGCGCTTCTTGTTCCAGACGACGTAGCAGGCGTGCGGCCATCGCGAGCTGACGGTCACGCGGTTGGCGTTGCCGAGGAAGCTGTTGACGGGCTGGTCAGGCTCGCCCCAGTAGATCGTGAAGGAACCCTCCTTGCCCAGGTTGATGGTGGAGCCGCTCGGGTGGGACTCAGAGGAGATGGGGCCTGTGAAGATGGCCTTACCTCCTTGGATGATCTGATGCAGGGCGTACATCGGGCCGATGCCGAGGACGTGCCACCCTGCTTCGTAGTAGACATCGACCTCGGGAGCGTCACCGCCCTTGCCGCCTTCGGTCTTCTCCTTGCGGATCTCTCGGTCGCCCGCCCAGCAGAACACCGGGCCCACGCGCCGGATGCCGACGTGCCAGTTCGTGAACGATCCTCGAGTCGTGAGCGTGGTGGGTTTGTCGGACTGGATCGGCGAGTCGTTCTTCTTCGCGAGCATCTGCCCGGCAAGCAGCGACAAGCCGATCGAAACGACGAGCCACGCGAGCTGGACCCAAGCCTGCTGCACTCCCGGTTCGACGGCGGGAGCTTGGCCGAAGGGCTCTCCGAAGCAGAGAATGCAGCCCGCGATCAGCACGTTCACACCGAGCAGCCCCTTGAGCCAGAATCGGCCGCGGTCGCAGTTCCAGTTGTAGGTCACGTCGTCCACGCGACGCCAGAGCCATTGAGCTACTCGCTGCATCTGCCCCACCTTTCCTTGTCGTCGATTCTGTAGATGGCGTAGAGCACTTGGCTGTCCAAGAGCGACCACCCCCCTTGGTGGAAACCAGCGCCAGGCAGCGCGTGCCATAGCTCGTTGGGTCGCGTGCCGACGATCTCGACGTGCCCGGGGCCTCCTCCGGGCTCGCCGGTCGTTACGATGTCGCCCGGTTCGACCTCGAACATGCGCTCGTCGTTGGCCTCGACCTTGTGGCACGGCGAATAACGCCGGACGAGCTCGCGCACGGCCGCTATGGCCCCGGCGCGATCGTGCATGCTGGCGTCGTAGGGCATTCCGGGGAAGGCAGCTCGTTCGCGGCCGTCGATCATGTCCACGACGCCGAAGATGCCGCCAATGCAGTCACACCCGCGCTGGATGAAGCGCTGGCCTGACTCGTACGGGGTGCCCTCCCACTCACGCAGGGCCTCGCCCAGCGCCTTGCGAGCGTTGAGGGTCAGGTCGCCGAGAGTCCACACGAGGCGAGGGCGGTAGACGCGAACGGTCATTCTTCCACCTCGTAGTTCGGCTGGTGGGCCGGGATGGAGTACCCAAGCCCCATAAACCATTCCTCGGCGTTGTATCGTGCCCGACACGTCTCCACGGTCTTGTCGCAGCCCGACACGAAGTGGATGTCGTTCGAGCCCCCGATCCAGTCAGTCGGAACCGGCCGAGCCATGTAGAGCTTGGTGGGGTCGGCGTCGCCGTCGTAGTCGCGGATCGCGATGCGTAGTCCGTCCTTCTCGGCGTAGCCGCGCTTCCAGTAGCGGGCGTCGGCGGCGCCAGGCACCGTGACGCTCGTGGAGGTCACGGTGATCTCCGTGCCGTCCTTGGAGTCGATGTCGCCCGTGGCGTCGTAGGTCCCCTCCACCACCTGACACCCGCCGTGGAACAAGGTCCAGCAACAGTGATGGTTGCAGGGCAGACCCATCGGGATGTCAAGGCGCGACTTGGCGGGCAGAGAGAAGAAGGCCACCTTGTCGTTCGCGCCCTGGTAGTTCTTGATGGTGCGCACGACCCGTCCGCGGTACAACACCTTCTGCGTGGACTGGTCGCCAGTGAAGAGCCCTTGAGTCAGCTCTTCGATGATGACGAAGATCGGCGAGTGTGGTGTGCCGCTGGATGCGCGAGTCGTGAAGATGTCGGTTGGCAGGACAACACGCAGCTCGCGCTTGTCGAAGGTGCCCTCGTTCTCCGGAATCGACAGCGACATGCGCGGCTCGGAGGTGGCGCTCAGGTACTCCTGATCCCAGTCAGTGTACTTCTCTTGTGTGGCAAGGCTGGGGCCGTGGAAGAAGGTTACGAGAACGAACCCTTCCTTCTCCGGTCTTGCGTATGCCTTCACCATGATTGCCTCCTAGACGGTGAAGTCGGACTCGTTGAGCACCTCGATCACCGAGATGCTGGAAGTCATGAGGCCCGTGTGCGTCCACGTCTCCCGGAACTCGTCGGACGTGAAGCGCACCAGTCGGGCGCGGGCGACACGAACCACGTCGTTCACATCGAGCCCCGCCGGGAGGTTTGTGTTCAACGCGATCGTGAAGGTGGTCAGGATCTCCTGGATGATGGACACGTCACGGACGTACTGAGTCCCGTCTTCCATCACAAGCCCCAGAGCATCGAACTCTTCCTGCATGTCAGAGAGATCGCCGATGGCCCTGATGCTTACGTCTGTGCCCGCCGCGTCGATCGCCAGCGCCTCCAGGTACTGATCCTGGTCGATGTGCCAGAAGCTGCGCAGGCGCCCGCGGCGAGTCTCGAAGAACTCCAGGGCGTTCCACATCTCAGTCCGATTGCCGGAGATCGTGAAGCGGTGGGTTTGCCGTGAGCGGTCGCCTTCGAGGTTCACGAAGTCCGCGCGGCCCTGGCGGTTCCGGCGGCCCTGGCGGTCGCGACCTTTGATGACGCCCGAGGTCCAGTCCGGCTCCTCGAACCAGATGGGGCGGCCGTCGTGTGCCAGTTCGGCGCCGGTCGGAGTGTCGGACTTGAGGGGCGGAAGTTGCGACGCGCCGGGCGCTTCGACGACCGTCACCTTGACGGTGGACACGCGGGCTGTCGAGTAGTTAGCATCGACATCCAGAGCAACCTCGCAGTCCATGATCGGGAAGACAAGAGAGCCAGCAGCAACGTCCACGCCCAACGTGGCGTCGAGATCGAGCTGCGAGTTCGTCATGTCCGAGATCGTGTGGAAGCTGAACGACACCGGCTGGTTGCAGAAGTCGAGCTGTACGATCCCGATACGGGCGCCTGTGAAGAACCGGGCTTCGCGGGTGGGCAGGTAGATGGTGCTGTCCGAGCTGGAGTAGCTGGCCGCCAGCTCGTGCTGATCCATGTAGATGGGGACTTGGAAGCGCTGATCCGTCATGCGCCGTAGGAAGACCTCAACGCGCTCCAGGTCTTCGAGCGTCAGGTCGTCTCCTACTTGCCACTCCAGTTTCATGCTGCGGAGCGGCTTGACACTCAGCCCTCGACGAGACTCCGCGCCAGAGTCGGGCGACGGCTTCACGCTGTTGCGGAACGACGTGCGCATCTCGGCTTTCGTGGCCCAGTTGTGCAGGAAGATGTGCGCGTCGTCTACCAGTGCGAGAGGGGTGACTGGTCCTGCCGAGCCCTGGCGCGCGAGGCACTCGATGGACATGCGGGAGCATTGGACTTCCCCCGTGTCGTCGTCGGAAAGGGCGCCGACCTGCACGTCCACGCGCGTGGCCGCGGCTTCGGCCAAGGGAGCCCCCAGCACCTCGACGGCCATGCGAGAGCACTGGACTTCCCCCGTGTCGTCGTCGGAGAGCGCGCCGACCTGCACATCGACTCGAGTCGTGGATGCGACATCCGGCTCCTGCGCCAGCACCTCGACGGTCATGCGGGAGCACTGGACTTCCCCCGTGTCGTCGTCGGAGATCGCGCCGACCTGCACGTCCACGCGCGTGACGCCGCCAACATCCCCTTCGTCAGCGAGGACTTCCTGCGCAAGCCGAGATGCTCTGACTTCGACCATACCCTCGGGCCTCGCTAGCCGTTGTTTATCACGCCGTGTTCGTATGACGCCAGATCGTCGAAGTCCCATGCCACACCCGTATTAGGGTCTGCCTCCGTGACGTGAGCGCTTGCTTCCATTGTCGTGCTGTCCACGTTGAGATCGACGCCCGCAGTCGTCTCCGCGGGCGTGCCTGTGGTCTTGCGGTAGCGGTGTCCTATGTCCAAGTCAGCAGTCGTCTCCATGCGACAGTGGATGTCCTGTCGCACACCGACGATAGTCCCGCCCTGGATCTTGTCGGTGGCACCAACCGTGCAAAGGTGGACCTGACTCGTAGTGTCGCTCGTGAGCCTCTTGTCGTCCTCGATGGAGGTTAGTGGCTCATTCCAAGCATCTTCGGTCGAAGTGGCCGCGGCCAAGGTCCAGTTGGTTGTGGTGCCATCGCCAGAAGGCTTCTGGCCCTCGATGATGACTTTCCCTAGCCAGTCGTTGTTGACCGTGCCCGCAGAGTCCATGATGATGAGGTCGTCGAAGGCCACCGCGTCGTTCAGGTTGCCGGTATTCCACGAGACTTGGACGCGATCCGCACCAGTCGAGGTTTGCTCTTGCGTGTCAAGGCCGGTGGTGGCGCCGTCCCATGACATTGTGGTCGGCGATCCGCTGGCGTTCAGCGACGGTTTGTTGATATGGCGGAATCTTCCGTCCAATGTTCCGGAGGCATTGGAGACCGTGATCTTGAACTCGAAGTAGATCCACTCCCCATCAACCGCGTAGTGGAACAAGTCGGTTCCGGTCACGAGCGTGGTCGATCCTCGTACGAGACGCCACTTGAAGTAGTAGCCGCCAGGCTTACCGTTCGTGTCGTTGGCCTGGAGAACTTCCAAGCGACACTGTTCGCCGTCCGTGTTGCGAAGGGAGATGAATGGCAGAGCACCGTTGTTGATCGTGTCGGCGTTAGCACCTCGGAAGGCAAACTGCAAGATCCACGAGTTTTGTGTGGGACTGACGAGCACAGGCGTGGTCAACTGGGCGTCGTCAGAACTGACGGCGTTACCGCCCACAGGATCGGCGGCCCCGCCGACCTGCGTGAACACGCCTGTGTCGTCGGTATAGACGCGCCCGTGAACGTCCATGATGGTCGTGGCGTTCTCGAACCCTTCTAGCCATCGGAGTGTCATTAGCTCACCACCTCTACGGCCCATTCGCCGTCGTCAATGTCAGTCACATCCCAGGCCCCGCCGCCGTTGGGGTTGCGGTCGAAGACCTCGGTGAACTCGTCGAACTCGGTCGCATCTACGACGTGCGAGGAGTTGTCCACCTCGGTCGTGTCCGGGTCCTTGTAGACGGTGCGCACCGTGCGTGTACCGGCAGCCGCCATACCGAGCTGCACACCGAGCTGCACGGCATGGATGGTGCCGGTGATCTGCTGGAGATCCTCGAAGTCGAAGAAGTCTTGTTGGCCATTCGTGTCGGAGCCGATAGTACCTCCGACCCCGCTGTCATCCGGACCAGAAGTACCCGGGTCGTTCACCGAAGTGTAGTGATCGCCCGAGCCGTTCTGCGTCCATTGGAGAGGCGTACTGTCGGCGTTGGGCAGCAAGCCCTCGACGATGGATGGGCCGAGGAAGTCGTTGTTGTACGCGGTCGTACCATCCAGGAGGTACATATCATCCAGGCGTAGGACCGCGCCCAGGGTAGACGAGAAGCGGAAGGCGAACACGTCCCAGCCGTCTGTGGCGTTGTCGGCGAGGTTCACGCTGGAGCCGGAGATGTCGAGCACGCCGTTGTGTCGCAGCTCGTACGCTCCGTTCGTGCCAGTGCGCACGGTGAGCTTCACCTCGATGTAGTGCCACACCCCGAAGTCGAAGTAGCTCGACGTGGCGACAGTGGTGGAGCCCCGCTTGATAAGGAACCGGGTGCCGAAGCCGCTCGTGGACTCCCACTCGATGTGGCACTGTTCGTTCGCGCCTGTCTCGAAGTAGAGTCCCTGCGCGCCGGAGTTCACAACCGTGGTGTGGTTGTTGAACCGGAACCCGAACCCTATCACGGCCGTGTTGTCGGTGCCGAAGGACGGCGTGACCATGACCGCGGAGTTGGGGCCTGCGGAGGTGCCGAACACCCTCCCGGCTTGCGACGACCAAGATCCTGACACCGAGGCGTACTTCCGCGCGAGCTGGTCAATGGGGAGGTGGGTCTCAAAACCCTCGATCCATCTACAAGACATGGTTAGCGTCCTCTGCCGGTTGCGCCGCGGTCGAGCAGCGCGTTGATGTTGCCCGCGTTCTCGCGCATGAACGCGAAGAGGGCGTTCCGCCCGCCTGCGGAGAAGGTGTCCATTTCCCGGTCGCTTGCGACGACAGCGGGCACGACCACGAGGTCGCCGTCACCGTTGCTGGACTCAGAGCCTTGATCCACGTTGGAGAGTCGGTCGGAGACGAGGCCCCCGGCCGCCATAGCGGTGCTGGGCCCGGCCGCCTCCGCGGACGAGCTCCCCACGACCTCCATGTCACCGTCGTTCATGGCCCTGAGCGTGGCGAAGTGCTTTTTGGTCGCATCCCTGTTCACAACGAACTCGCCGGGCGTGAGCCACGCCGGGACAGTATCGCTGGCCGGGACGTGGCGCGGCCTTCCGAACCCGCCCTTGGCAAGGCCCTTGGCGCGCCTTGTCCAGTGCTCCGGAACCTCGCCGCCTTTCGCGAAGGAGAGCGGGATGCCGTTCACGTTCATCTCCGGCACCACGCCGCCGTCCTTGAAGCCGAGGATGGCTTTGGCGATAGCGAGCTGGATGAGCTGCTGGAGGACGGTCTGCGCGATCTGCTGCATCAGGCGCGCGAACCGCTCCTTGATGTCCACCTCCTTGGTGGGATCGAACGCATCGACAATGGCCTGCGAGGCGAACTGCGTGAACGCCTGGAGGCTCTGCTTGACGATGTTGATGCCAGCCTGGAACGTGGACCCGAACTGCTCGGCGAACTGCGTGAAGCCTTCCTTGAGGCCCTCGGTCAGGGAGCCGTTGGCGACCTTCTCGGCTTCCCGCTCCGCGGCTTGGAGCTGCTCCAGGCGCAGGCGCAGGATCTCCTCCTCGTACCCCTGCCGGATGGCCAGCGCCTCGATGATCTGGTTGAGGGAGTCCAGCTCCGCGCCGGGCGGGAGCTGCGCGGCCTTGGCCGCGAGTGCCTGCTGCTCGGTCTGGTTCCGGAGCTGCATGGCGGCCAGCTCGGCTTCGGCGAGCTGCACAGCGCTCCGTGCGGCCACCAGAGCCATCTCGCGCGGGCCCGCCTGTGCGACTACGGCAGCGGTCTTGGCGCGCTCTGCGGCCACCTGAGCCTGGAGGGCAACGCTCTCCTCGCGCACGGCCGGGAGAAGCCGCTCCGCGACCGTGGCGGCCTTGAGGGCGGCGAGCTGGAGAGACGTGCCCTCCGCGACGGCGATGGCGTCCTTGAGATCCTTCTCGTCGCGCAACAGCGTGACCAAGGACCCTTCGGTGTCCGCGACACCTTCCTGGCGCAAGCGCGCGATCTCGCGCTCCGTCTCGGCCAGGGCCGTGCGGATCTTCCGGAGGCGCTCGGCGTTCGCGATCTCCTCCTTGTTGAAGGCAGAGACGATGCCTCGGCCCCCAGCACCGGCCCCGGCAGCAGCGGCAGCCGTGGCCTGCTCGAACTCGAGCCTGGCCTTGCGGATCTGGTCGTTGACGGTGGTGAGCGACTCGCCCAGCTCGTTGATCGGCTTGTCGGCCGTGGACACGAACGAGGCAGCGGCATCGGCAGCTTCTTGCGCGGCCTTCGCAGCATCGAAGCCCGGGTCGAAGCCTTCGCCCTGGGCCCCGCGCCCGGCAGCGCCCCCGACGACGGCAGCGATCTCCTCTTCGAGGGCCTTCTGCTTGGCCGCGGCTTGTGCGCGGATGTCCGCGATCTCCAGTTCGGCCTGCTTGCGGCGCTTGGCGACGCGCTGCGCCAGGTCCAGCTCGCGGTTGATCCGATCCGTCGCGGCGCGCTGCGAAGCCTCGTCGTCGCCGAAGAGGGCCGCGATGAACCCCTTGCCTTCGGACGCCTTGTTCTTGGCCGTGGTGATGACCGTATCCAAGGCGTTGGCCAGGGTGGTGGTGATGGTGGTGCCCAGCACACTCACCACCTCGACGACCGAGAACCACGCGCCGAGCAAGCCGAGGGAGATCAGCTCGATCGTCTCGCGGATGTTCAGGTTGACGCCGAATATCTTTTCGAGGATGAACTCGATCGCTTTGGCCACGGACGCAAACGCGGCCACGAGGATGGCCGGGCCTTTGACCGCGAGCAGGAGCTTCTTGTTGATCTTGCCGAGGAGTGCGTTGGCGATGAGCAGGCGCGCACCCCACTTGCCGATCTCCTGGGCGACGGCGCTGGACTCAGTGGAGGAGAACCCGAGCTGCTCCTTGACGAGAGTCACTACCGAGAGCACGTCGCGGAATAGCGACACCACGACTTCGAGCGCCCCAACGATGACCTGGAGCGCGAACCCCGCGGCGCCGAGCGCCGACTGGAAGCCGCTCACGCCGATCTCCGATGCGAGTTCGCGGGCCTTGACCACGCCGTCGCGCAGCGCGTTGAAGATGGCCTGGAACGCCTCTACGACATCGGGGTTCGGGCGGATGTTCCCGGCCTCATCCACGATCGTGAGCACGTTGTCGAAGAGCTTGTTGCCCAGGTCGAGCAGCTCCTCGAACAGCGGCTGCGCGGCGTTGCCGAGAATCTCCTGGACGATACCCTTGATGAGCACGCCGATGCCGGTGAAGGTCTCGCGCGCTTGTCGCTGCGCGGCCTCGGCGAATCCGGAGAACTCCTCCTCCAGGAACGTGAACAGCTCGCCGGTCTCCTTGAGCCTGCGTACGTCCGCGTTGGTGATACCGAGCGCGGTGGCGATACGAGTCGTGCGCGCCTGGATGGTGCCACTCAGCAGCGAGCGAACTTCCTCTGCGAGCTGGTTTTGCGGGACGCCGAGCGCCGCAGCAGCCTGCGAGATGTCCACCGTGAGCTGGCGCACCTCGTCGAGGTTGAGCCCGGCAGCGAGGCCGGGGCCGACCGAGACCTGGAAGGTGTTGAGCAGCTCCTGGAACGTGGCGACCGTGCGCAAGCTGTCCTGCCGCAGCTTGGCCGTCTGCTCGCGAGCGATGCCAAGCGCGAGGTTCAACTCCTCAGTCTTCGACACCGATTGGCCCTGAGCATCGCGCACGTCACCCAGCGTAGTCACCAGGCCCGCGATCCCGAGCTGCGCGGTCGCGATGGTGTCGTTGAACTTGACCCCCTCACGTACCAGGTCGTTGAACGCCTGCACGCCCTTGCGCGCGAGGGTGAAGATTGCCAGCGTTCCCACCAGTCGGCGGAACGTGAAGAGCATGCTCGTCGCGGCCTTTTGCGAGCCGACGAGGGATCGCTCCAGTTGCTGTGCCCGCTTGAGCGTGGCCTGCGATCCGATAAGGTCGCCGCCCAGGCGCTGCGCCGATGCTTGGGCCTTGAGTAGCGCGATCTCCTTGAGCGCCACTCGCTGACGGAATAGCTCGGCGTTGAGCCTGCGTTGTGCCTGGAAGTCCACGTTGGTGGACTGAGCCGACTTCTTATCGGCTGCGGCCTTGCGTTCTTGCGCTTTGAGCAGGGCTTGTTGCCGACGCAGATCGGCGTTTTGTGCGTTGCGCAGCGCAGTCGCGCGTCGTTCACGATCGCGCTGGGCCTTGGCCAGTAGCGCGAGGTTCCTCAACTCCCTCTTGTGCTGGGCGGCGAGGGCGGCAGCAGCCTTCTCTTCGTCCGTCAGCGGCTTCGTGGACTTGCGGCGCGCTTCGTTGAGGGCACGACGCGCAGCCGCAAGTTCTCTCGTGGCCTTTGCCAGTTCGCGAGCAGACGCACTCCCTTGGCGCCCGGTCCTGAGCGCTTTCTGGAACTCCCGAAACTCCTTCTTCGATTGCCGCAGTTCCTTGCGGAACAAGGCGGTCGTTTTCGAGAACTCGTCTCGGACCCTGATGGGATAGTCAAGTCCCCCGCGTTCAACCATTTAGATGCTCCCGATATCCCTCTTGAAGTCGTCGGCCGACCCCATCACTTCCTTGTGGATACCGACAGACCTCATCAACGTCTTCACGTACTCCTTGATCGACTTCGCTGTACCCTGCGAGCCGTGGGCCATGTCGTAGATGGCCGACACCCGCTGGCGTATGCGAAATTCGTTGATGGAGGTCATGAGAGCGTTGAATTGAAGCAGGTCTAGTCGGTCGAGGAAGTCGGTGCTGAATCCGTGTCCGACTGCGGCGACGTAGGCGTCTTGGAGGGCTCGCCATTGGTCGGACTCGTCGGCTCCGAGCTGGAGTCGGCGCGGAGTCCCTCGATCTTCGCCCGGACCAGTCCGACCAGTTGCTCCCCCGCCTCGCCGAAGACGGTGGCGTTCGCCTTCATCCAGCCTTGGAACAGCTCGACCACCGTAGGCATGTCGAGTCCTTGGTATTCGTCATCCTCCCCTTCACCGAAGAGGAACTCCTCCACGTCGGCGATGCTGCGGTCCTTGGCATAGGGGAAGTTGTCACGCAGGCTGTCCATGAACAGCTTGCCAAGCAGCCTGATCGAGCGTTCGTCGGCCAGTGTGTCGAGGATCGTCTCGATCGCTTCGTTGCGCTCGGCTAGCCGGTGCTGCGCCATCTCGATTGATAGCGGCTCCGTCTGGATGTCCTCCATGAAGAAGTCACCCTCGTGGTGACGTTTCACGGCCGAGCCTGCGTCGCGGGACTGGTCGGCGAAGAGGGTGTTGATCGCCTTGGCGATAGGGCCGGACAGGTCGCGTGCCTCGTTGAGCAGAGCCATCCGGTTGGGGTAGAAGCGGAACTCTTGCCCGCTGACCTGGTGCTTGATGCTTCGCTTGTCGCGGAAGGTGAATTGTTTTTGCCAGCTCATCGTGTCATCTGCCTTGATGTTGAGTGGAGGGATGACCCGGGGCCGAAGCCCCGGGCCTTGAAGCCTCGGTTGGACCTACGCTTGCTGGTCGTAGGTGCGGACGGTCAGGACTTGCGACGTGTCGGTCACGCCGGAGTTCACCTCCGCGACTCCTGTGAAGGACGCGGTTTGGAACTCGTCGCCGATGAGTGACAGGTCGCCGTCGCTCGCCAGCGAGACCTTGTGGAACAGGAACTCGGTCTTCTGACCCAAGTCGCTCGCGTTCGACTGGATGAACAGCAGAGCGCCGGTCACGTCGTTCTCGGAGAGAGCGTTGACCTGATCGAGGTCTTGACCCACGGTGGCGCCCGTGCTGATCTCGAAGCCGATCACGTCTCCGTCGGAGAGCGAAGTGGTGCCGGTGCCCAGGAAGCGAATCAGGCCCATCTGCTCGTCGATCTCGTAGTCGTCGGCCGCGAGCACGGCGGGCGTGCCTGCGGGATCTTGCTCGAACGAGTAGACGCAGCCGGTGGCGTCCAGGTTGTAGACACGTTCGCCGTTGTCGTCCTTGAGCTGATACCAGTTGCCGACCTTGAGGCTATCGGTGACGATAGCGGTGTCGTGGCCGGTCCACGCCGTGTCGTGCGGGTTGGTGTACGTCTCGGTGTCGCCCGAGAAGAAGTCGGCGAGGTTCTGGAAGTTCATCTCGTCGAGGATGTAGGAGAGCCCCACTTCCTGCGAGATGGTGACGCGCTTGTCCGTGATCTTGAGCTGGTCTCGACTGTTCTGGTGGCGGATGTCCTCCACCGCCACTGAGATGTTGAACTCCGTCGCGTTGCCGAGGTCGCGGAAGCCATCCGAGTCGGGAAGGCCCGCTGCCGTCAGCGAAGCAAGGCGCACGATGCCACGCCCGAGGGTGTAGTCCCGGGTCTGCGGGGCGCCGGTCGTGTTGATTCCGGGCATGTTGGTGTCTCCGTAGAAGGGTTGCAGTAGCTACTGTTGGTACAACTGGGCCACGAATCGGTACGTGACTTGTGTACCGTTCGACGCCCCGCCACGAGGCGGGTGTTCGTATGACGCATCCTCCAACAGGATGTGAACCGCATGGTCACGATCGTCGGAGGGGTCTTGTGCGAGGAAGAGCGGGTTCTCCAGGAGCGACTTCTCGAAGCGTTCGAGAGTGACCTCGGTGTCGAAGCGGATGATGAGGAGCCACGCCCAGCCTTGACGCTCCTGGCGGAACTCCCGACCATACTCGGTGTCGATGCCGAAGGCGCCACGGACCTCGTTGGTCTCCGCGGACTTCACGGCCTGTGCCGTGCCCTCGGATAGCAGACTTGGCCGCTCCTTGGAGTAGATGGCCTCCGGGAACGTGCCCGCGTAAGCGGTTTGCACCAGGACGTTGTGGATGGCCTCCTTGTACCCCATGACTAGTCCTCGCGCGGCGGATTGACTCCGCGGCTGCCCTTGAGGCTCATGCCGACGCGCGGCGTGTTCTCGGGGAAGGAGGTCTGCTCGTCAGGCGTGCCGTCGAACGTCTGCACCTGGTCGCCCTGAGTGTCGTTCGGCGCTGCCAGCTTCATCATCGCATCGGCGATCTCGTTCTCGATGCGCTTGATCTCCTCGTCCAGCTCGAAGGCCCCCCGCTCGCGCACGGGCGCCTCCTCTTGCCAGCGGTGGTTCACGTCGCCGGAGGCGTCCATGAACGCGTTGGGCAGGAGGCGCAGCAGCTCGCGGTAGACCAGCTTCACCTCGGTGGTGAAGGCCAAGGCCCGGAGGATCCCTTCGTCGGTCGTGGGGGTCTCCGAGAAGGAAATCGCAGCGAGCTCGTTCGCCCTGTCCGCACCCAAGTCCGTGTAGAAGCGGACTCGAGCCCGTAGGATCGCCTCGTCGATGATCGCCTCCGTGTCCAGGGCGGTAGCCGGGACGGCGCTCAATCGCAGGCGCTCCTTGAGGGTCGGCTCGTCAGTCACGAACAAGGGTGCGGCCATGTCGGGTTACTCCTCTTCCTTGGGCGCTTGCGCGCGTTCCTTGGCGCTGGCGAGGTTCGCCTGGGCTTCGGCCGACAGGGCGGTGGTGTCGGTCTTCACGGCCCTGTTGCCGTCCTCGTCCTGCTCCAGCTTGTGCAGCGCGAGGTTCTCGGGACGCGAACGGTCGTTGACCGGCGCGACGGTCTGCATGTACTTCGGATCCCAGCCCGAAGTCAGCAGGCGCACGGCGTCTTGCTCGGTCTCGATGGCGCTGAGGTCGTACTCATCGTCGATCTCGTAGATCATCATGAGCAGCTCGTCGATCGTCTTGCCCAACAGCGTGGAGGGGTCGCATCGGAAGGGGTTGGCGTTGCGGATTCGCTCCTGCTCCTCGGCTTCGGCGACGGGTGCTCCGGCCTCTTCGATGCGGCCTTCGGCGAGCCAGCTCAAGATGTCGGCCTGAGTGAAGACGCCGGGCGGCAGCAGTTCTCCCTGCACCACCATGTCGGCGCGTCGCAGGACGAACGTCCCTTCCTTCTTGGCATTCCTCGGCATGCGCACGGCGCCTTGGATCACTCGGTAGGTTTTCTCTTCGCTCACGGTTTGCCTCCTGTCGTATTCGGCTCTGGTGCCGAATTGTGTTCATGTTCGGCTGTCAGGGCGAATCAGGGGCCGGGCCAGCCTTGCACCCGGCCCCTGATGTGTCAGTCCGCTCGGACTAGGCGAGCACCTGGACCGAGACCGTCGCGTTGGGGCGACGGGGAACCGGCATCGGGTTCGACTCGATCAGCAGCATGCGGCAGCTCGGGTCCTCGACCTCCCAGCTCTTCGAGAAGCGCTTGGACTGGAGCACCTTGCCCGCGCCGATCGCCTTCATGTCCTCGATCGCGCCGTAGTACGTGACGAACTGCGCGGCCGGAGTGCGGGCCACGAACTCGGCGTACTTCGGACGGATGAGGTCGGTGCTGGTGCCGTTCACGTCCACCGTGCGGCCGTAGCGCCACACGCGGATGCCGTGGACGAACGTGCCCAGGAACAGGGCGCCGGACTCGGCGATCTGCTGGGTGAGGTCCACGGTGCCGGTCGCCATGCGCCGGATGTCGAGCAGTCTCGACAGCTCGCCGCACGCATCGGCCAGGAAGGCATCCGCGGCGTCGGTGCCGAGGATCACGTCGGTGACGTTGAGGCTCACGGCGTCGTTGACGAGCGTGGCCGCGTCGAGGAAGTCCTTGCGGAAGGAAGCGGTCGCCTCGTTCCAGCGGTCGCCAGCGCCCAGGGCGTAGCTGTGAGCGGCATCACGCGGGAACGTGATGGTGAAGCTCGACTGGTCCGTGACGGAGTAGGTGATCGCACCGCGCAGCGCCATCGCGCACAGGTACTCCTCGGAGTTGGTGATGTCGTCGCCCAGCATGGCCAGTTCGTTGGCCATGTACTCGCGCATCGCCATCTGGATGCCGTCGGCACCCGGGAAGATGACCGACCCGGGGCGCCGCTTGTTGAGCAGCTCGCTCGGGGTCATCGGACGCTTCACGCGAATGTGGGGCGGGACGATCACGCGGAAGGTCTCGTCACGGCCTTCCGTCATGATGGCGGCACCGTTGCGTTCCACGAACGGCGCGATCTGACGCCCACGGTCCAGGAAGGACAGCTCGATGTTGCGCGTCGGCACGGGCACGTCGCGCGAGAAGAGCATGTTCTTGATGAAGCTGTTGGGCGCCTTCATGTTGTTCACGGCGGGAGTCAGCGTGCTCCAGCTCAGAACGTCGGCAGAGTTCGGCATTGGAATCTCCTGTCAGGATGTTGTGAGCAGAAGCTCGGACTAGGCGACGCCTTGGAGGCCCTGGACGACGATACCCTTCTGGCGAAGGAGCATGGACTTGAGGGCCGCGTCGAGTTCGGATTGGCTCTCGCCGGACGGAAGCGGAATGTCGTCCGCGTAGACCAGGCCGATCTTGAAGACCTGGATGTGCGTCTCGCCAGCGGCGAGACCTTCGTGCGCCTCGTCGGGCGCCCAAAGCAGGGCGTCGATCTCGACGCCGGAACCGGCACCCGCGGTGTCCTCGGCGAGGACGTGCGCGTTGCCGGTGAGGCCGCTCATGTCGGCACTCAGATCGACGGGCTTGCCAGCCCACGCACCACCCCAGGTCAGGGTGACGATGGCGTCGGCGACGCCCAGGTTCGCTTCCGCGGTCGCGACCGCGGCCACGTCACCGGAAGCGACGTTGGGCAGGGCCTCGAGTGCGGCCTGCACCTCGGCAGCCGTGGCGTCGTAGTCGATGGCGGCCGTGGTGGCACCATCGACGGTCAGGGTGAAGGAGCCAGCGGTGGCGGGCGTGGAGTCGGAGGTGATGGTGCTCACCTCGTCGGTGCCCGCGGACCACACGGAGTGGAATCCGGTGGACTCGCTGCGCTGGAGCGGGGTGAGGTGGGCCACGTCCGCGTCGGCGGCGAGGGCTGCGAGTTGACTGACGGCGATCCCGTTCTCGGCCGGGTAGGCGCGAAGGCTCGGAGTCTGCGAAACAGCGTCACCGAACAGCTCTTTGGGTTGGTCGGCCATTGGAGTGTACTCCTATTCGTTGGTCGGTTGGTGTTGAAGTTCGGCGGCTGTCTAGCCGTTGACGATGCGGAGGCCGCCCGTGTCGGGCGAGCACCCCATCCTCTCGTTCAGCAGCTTGGCGAGTTCGAGGCCCTCGGCCTCGCAGGACTTCGCCAGCTCCTCTTCCGCGCTCAGGCCGGACTCGGTGCGAGCCGGGACGTTGCTGCGGTTCTGCGCCTTGAAGAGCTGGACCTGGAGCTTGCGGACCTCCGGGGCATCCCCTTCCTTGGCGTCGATCCCGGCCTCCTTGAGGTCGGCGACGGTCGGGCCGACTTCACTCAGCGACTTGCGCATCTGAGCGATGTCGTCGGCACTCATCTTGCCCGAGGCGATGGCCTTGCGCAGCTCGAAGGCGCGCAGCGACGCTTCGTAGTCGGCGAGGGCCTGCGGGTCGTTCACGTCTCCGGTGAAGGTCGGGGCGGTCTCGACCTCGGGCTTGTTGCCATCGCCTTCGCCCTCGCCCTCTTTGGGCTTCTTCGCCTCCTTGGCACCCAGGGCGTCGGCAATCGCGCTCTTGAGAAGGGCGGCGAACTTGACTTCCTGCGCGGCCAGGGCGGCTTGCAGTTCTTCGTTGGTCATGTCGTTCTCCTGCATGCTGCCGCCCATGCGAGCGGCCACACGTTGTGACGCGGCCTTGGTGTCGATCTCTTCGACGGCCGCTGGGCCGAAGAGACTTACTCCGTCCCAGTCACCGTTGCGGTACGCCGCACGGAGGCCCGGGTCGTTGATCTTGATGCGGGAGGCCGCGCCGCCGGTCACGTCCACCTCGTTGCCCTCGTAGTCCTTCCAGCCGTGGAAGCGCTCGTCGGACTTCTGGATGGTGAACACCTCGGTGATCTCGACCGCATCGCGCGGGAGCACTTCACCGTCGTGTTCGATGTCGAGCTGTCCACCGTTCGCGATCAGCGAACTCATCATGGAGTCGATCGCGCTTTCGGTGTCGGCGAAGTCACCATCGGCGTCGGCGAGACCCTTCGGCCAGATGACGTTGAGCAGCTCGCCCTTCTCCACGTCGGTCGCCTTCGTGAGCGAGGCGTACTCGGCGGTGCCGTCGGACTTGTAGAGAGTCTGGAGGCCGTTCTTCCCCCGCTTGCACAGTGCGAGGCGCTTCACCTCGGCCTTCTTGATTCGACGCATGGTAGCTCCTTAGACGACGAGCAGGCCGCGACCCTGGAGGAGGTCACGGCCTTGTGCTCCGGCGGATGAGAGGAAGTGGACGAACAAATCCGAGATTTCTCTTGCGGCGGCACGGATCTTGTGATACCGTACACGCACCGTAGCACGGCAAAACGGCCGTGTCAAGTTGAAAATCGGATTTTCTGCTTCAAGGGATAGACCTACCCCAAGACGTTGGGATGGTCTGCCCTGCACCCTGACGAGGGACCTGATGACTGACCAAGATCCCGGCACCGAGATGAAGCTGATCTCGGTGGACCGCCCCGCACCGACGGACATCCACGGTGACGGCTCGATGCTGTTCACCATGCTCAAGAAGGCCGTCAAGGCGGCCACGGACGACGCCGCGAAAGGCGACACGAACGCCGGGGTCGCGGTGGGCAAGAAGCCGCACCTCATCGACAAGATGGTGTCGCGCGACCTGCGCGACTTCAACGCCACGCACGCCATCTGCATCGACGCCAAGGTCTCGTCCACCGTGGGCCTTGGACACCGCGAGCAGGTCATCCACGAAACGCTGGATCCGCTCACGCGCTTCTCCTGGCAAGACACGCTGAACGCGCTCGCCGAGGACTACTTCGAGACCGGCGAGTGCTTCCTCGAAGTGGTGTACGGGGACGCGGAGGCCGCCGGGAAGATCACCGGCCTGCACCACATCGAGTCGGCGCAGATCCACGTCGAGGTCGAAGAGCAGGACAGCGCCAACCTCTTCCACTACGTCGTCGAGGGCGAGCAGGGCGGCGCCGACACGTTGGTCATGGCGAAGTGGGGCGACCTGGCGGATCTCAAGACACGCTTCGGGCAGGGCGACAAGGAGGCCGACGGCGAACTCGAGGGCATCGACAACACGCCCGCCAACGATGTGATCCAACCCTCCGAGCGCACCGGCTCCGCGCTCGCTGGCACCATCGTGAACAGCGAGGTCATCCACATCCGGCAGGCCACCAACCGCGACCGTTGGTATGGCTACCCCGACTACATGAGCGCGGTGCCGAGCATCGAGCTGGTTCAGTGCATGACCCAGCACGAGTTCGATTTCTACTTCAACCGCGGCGTGCCGGAGTTCCTGTTCTTCCTGCTCGGGAAGAACATCGGCGGGTGCTGGTCGAAGATCGAGACGATGCTCAAGGCCAACCAGGGTATCGGCAACTCGCAGAAGACTCAGGGTGTCCACATCCCTGGCGATCCGAACGAGACCCACGTCCAGATCGAAAAGCTCGCGATGGAGGACGCCGGGAACAGCGGCTTCTCCGAGAAGTCGGGCACGCTCGACATGCGCATCGCGACCGCGCACGGCATGCCGCCCAAGCTCGCCAACATCGCGCTGCCGGGTAAGATCGGCGCGTCGAATGAGGAGCCGAACGCGATGCTGACCTTCCAGCAGCGCAAGCTGGGCCAGGCCCAAAAGAACTTCTCCCGCGTGTTCGCCTGCACGCTGGGTGGTGAGGGGATCTCCTTCGCCCAGCCGACCGGCGGATCCAAGTCGCTGACCGCGGACCAGTTCCTTGCGAAGAGCGCCAAGCCGGTGGACGACAACGACGTGCCGCAGTTCATCCAGCCCGGCAACGGCTTCAACACCATCCTCGACGGCATGACCCTGGGCGCCCAGAACACGATGGCGTCGATGAAGGACCCGATGGGCGCGACCGATCGGAACCCGGAGGACGGGAAGCTCGACGGCGCCCGTGACCGCAAGCCGGGCGACCGGCGACAGTCCCGCGGGCCTGGTACTGGCGAATGATAAAGAAGCGCAGGTTGATCCGGCTCATCCTGGAGGACTTGGGCCAGCGTGAGCTGGCTCGAGTCCGCAGCACCATCGGCTCGAAGACGTTGCGGGCCGCCATCCGGCTCATCATCAACGAGTCGCGGATGCGCGGGCGCTTGTTCATCCCGCACTACTGGGCGATCTGGTATCACGACGGCCGAGGGCCGGTGCAGCCGAAGCGCGCCCGCAAGCTGGTGTTCTTCGACAACCCGAAGGACGACCCTCGCCTCAAGCAAGGCTATCCGGTCAAGCGGTCTCAGGTGGTGCGCCTGACCAAAGAGCAGTACCAAGAAGGGCTCCGGCGCAACCGACTGCGCCCGCCCGGCACCAGGCCGTACATGTACGTCGTGGACGCGGTAGGGCCTGCGGCGCCTCGGCCCTTCTTCACGCAGCTAGCCGTCGGCGCGGAGGCGCGAGCCGAGCCTATCGTGCGTCAGCACTTCGAGCGTGAGCTGTTGAAGTGGCTCGACGAGGACAAGGCCGTCCAGGGCGAGATGCGCGTCGCGAAACTGAATCTCGGCCTCTAGCACGAGCTCGCGCAACGCGCAGGGCAGTCATCGTTAGGGCGTTCTGACCCGCCCTATGCTCACGGTGGGTAGCGTTACGTGGCCCTCGGAGCACGGCCACGGCGGTCCACACGAGGGCCCCAGCGCTCGAAGTGACGGCAGCCCAGTGGAGCCCCAACGTGCTGTACGTCACAGCGAAGAGCATCAGGAATGAAGCGGTGGGCACGCTGGTCAGGCGCGGGACCGCCGTCGCCGAGCTGCAAAGCATCGGGAGGAGGGACAGGGCGAAGAACAGCCCGCCCGAGGCGAGTATGAAGTCCTGCCACACGGCCTTAGCCTCCCGGCCTGATGTTCAGCTTGGCAAGCACCGGGATCTCGATGACCATGACCTCCTGGTCTCCCCGGCGCTGGATGTGCTGGAAGTATTGAGCGGCGTTCTCGTACACGCGCTTGCCCAACACTCTGCCTGACGGCTGCTCCGTGAGCGTCAGCACGATGTCGTTCCCCTCTCGCGTGGCGTTCTGTTGTACTCGCATTAGATTTCCAGCATGGCCGAGAGTTGGTCGCGCTCGTGTTGGCGGATCTTCCAGACACGGCCGCGGAAGGTTGCGATGTCGGCGCCCACCTCGGCGAATTCGCCGGAGACGTGGCCGGAGTCCGGGTAAAGAGTCACCACCAGGAAGCCGCAGGTCCACGCGTTGAACTCGACGGGGCCGAAGAGGTAGCCAGCGGCGATGGCCTCCGGGCTCGCCATGCACGAGGTCTGGAACCAGTCGTGGACGCCCGTGGCGTACGAGCCCATCGACACGCGCTGCCGGTCGTGCATGTGGCCGTTGGTGCCGTTGGTCATGAAGCGCAGCATGTGCTTGCGCGGCGAGTCCTTGCCGCAGAGCCAGCCGTGGACGGTCGTCCAGAGCATGCGGCCGTCGGGCGCGTGGATGGTCTCCCAGTTCTGCGCGATGTCCTTCTTGCGCTGCTGCGCCGACAGGTGCAGGAAGTTGCTCCGGCACACGAGTCCGATCTCCAACTCGTCGAGCTTGAACTGCTCGGCGAATTTCAGGCTGCGCAGCGAGGCGAACATCGGCCCCTTGTCTGCCATCGCAGTCACCAGCCGCACGTCGTGGTTCCCGATGAGGAACTTGATGTCGGCCTTCGGGCAGCGCTTGCGCGCGGGGCGCAGCACGTCGTTCACCGCCCAGTCGATCTCGTCCTGCACCGTCATCGGGAAGTGCCCCGGGAACTGGCGGTGCGTCGAGAGCGAGGGGAAGTCCACGAGGTCGCCGTTGATACGGATGGCGTCCGGCTGCAAGTCCTTGAGCACGTCGTTCCACACGCGCAGCGCGAACGGGTTGCAGAAGTGTGAATGGAAGTCGCTGCCGATCACCAGCGTGATCGGGCGCTTGCCGACCCGGAGCTTGTCGTACGCCCCGTGCCAGGGCGTGACGTGTTCGTCCGCGTAGCGGGCCAAGTCCTGCGCGCGAGTCGTCTTCGAGATGTTGCGCTTGACCGTGCGGGTGTGCAGGGTCTCGTCGAGCCCGGCCTGGCGCCTGAACTCGGCCCAGAGTCCGAAGCAGAAGTCCACCAGGGACGTGCTGTAGTAGCCGAGCTGCCGGTAGCGGTCGCGACTCGAGGACGGGCCGAGGATCTCGCGCGGAATCTCGGACACCCGCACCAGGTCGTCGATGAGGAGCTGCTTGACCTCATCGGCCATGCCGGGGTCGTCGCGCAGCTCCCGGAGCACCTTGCTGTTGTCGGCGCGCTTGGCCTTCGCTGCGGCGACGAGCTCCTTGAGCTTCTCCCCGCGGGCCTCGTGCTTGGATACCTTCTTGCTCTTGTTCATGTGACTGGATTCAGGTATGCCCACCGGGCCAGCAGCAGCGCGTCACCGACGTGCTTCCACTGTCCACGGGAGATGTGCTGGAAAGCGGCCGGTACTCTGACAGGCCGCGCGTACCGTCTATCGCCGGAACCGACGATCTCGTAACCCCATCCGAGCTGCGCGTAGAGCCTGCCCTGGTGCGCGTGCTTGGCCACCCCTCCCTTCCACTCGGAAGGGGTCGGGAAGATCAAGTCGATGTTCGGGAACTGCTGACGGACCCAAAGGCCCGCGGCTCCGGCGACGTGCGCGAGCTTGATGATGTCGGCCTTGCGCTTCGTGCGCCGGTCGATCTGCTGGCTCTCGACCGCACAGATCGAGGGCCGCTCGTACCCTTGCATAGAGTAGCTGGTGTGTGCCAGCGTGTCGAGGATCTGGTAGTTGGAGGTCGCGCCGACGACGTGGAACACCGACGCGCCCAGCGGCCCGTCGTCGCCCCAGAGGCCGAGTGCGAGATCCTTGCTGTCCGGGTCGATGCCTAGTGCGATCATGGTGTTGGCGATGAGGGGTCGGTGTGGGCACGGGCGCAGGTTGGTAAGGATGTGCTGCGCATTCCCGTGGGCCAGCCTTCCTCAGTATCGCTCCTCTTCGGTGATTTCGTGCTCAACGATCTTCCGGTACATGGTGCTTGCTCCGATGCCCAGGATGTCCGCGGCCGTCTCTGCGTGGCCCCCAGCCTGCCTGAGTGCCCGAACGATAACACACCGCTCGGCCTCTGTCAAGCTGTTTTCGGAAAGATCGTTCAGGCGGATGATGATGGCCATTCTAGCTCTCCTCCGTGCCCTCCGGCAGCTCCTCGAGTCCGTCCTGCTCCTGGCAAGCCCGGCAGGGCCAGCCGTCGGCCGGGTCGGAAGTGGGTGAGAACACTCCCGTGCCGTCGCATTCCAGGCACCCCTCCTCTTCCTTCTCGGCGGCCTCCGCGGCCTCCTCTTGCGCCTCCTCCTCGGTCATCTCCATGAGCGACGGGTCGCCCGGGAAGACCGTGGTCACGACCGTGCGCAGCTCTCCGGAGATCCACTCGGTGCAGTCCTCCATCTGCTCGACACGATCCTGCACGCGGGTGACACGGATCACACGCTCCCCGTAGCCGTCGTCCCGCAGCGCTTGGACGCACGCCAGGGTGTGATCCAGGTCGGTGCGCCGCGGCCCCTGCTGGGCCCACACGAAGCCCTCCGGATGCTCCGGCGGCGCGGGCAGCATGACCTCCAGCTCGAAGCCCAGGATCTGCCCACCGTAGATGCTGACCGGCGTGTTGCGCTTGTGCGCCAGTTCGGCCTCGGTGTATGGAGCCTTCGGGTTCGGGAAGCGGTCGAGCACTTGCCCGTTCTCGGCGTGGGCTCGCTCCATCCAACCCTCGACCGCGCAAGGGGGCCGGTCGTCGAACTTGACCATGCCATTCATCTGAGCATCGCGCAGCACCACCAATGAGGCGATGGCCTTGGTGATGTGATGCAGCCCAGAACCAGGGTCGATGTCCTGACCTTCTACGTAGTCGTCGATATGACGCCGGGCAGCGCCGATGTACACCATAGGACGGACACCAGCCACTCGATAGTTGAACGCCGCATACTTGCATGCGCCCTCGTTCATGGCTGCGCCGATCTCGTAGAGCACTGGGACGGGCACGTTGTTGTAGCTCGCCTTGCGTGACCCGATGGCGTCCTTCGGGTTGGTGTCCTTGGTGGGCGGCGATTCGCCACCTTCGGTGCGGTTGATCTTGTTCACTCCTGCCTGGTCGTCCTCGACCAAACCTTGTTCTCGTAGCTCACGCATTACTTCGTCTGCCTCTTCCTCACTGTACTCTGCCTCTTGAATGTTGTCGTACAAGCTGGCTCTCTCGAACTTCTGCTCGCACGTTTGCTGGCACGGCTCGTCAGAAGGCTCGGCCGGGATGCAGGGCGGTTCGGAGAAGTCGATCTGACATCCTTGCTGATTCAGTCCTCTTCTCTTTTGCATGTCGCGTCGCAACCGGATCTCCTCCAGTTCCATGCTGTCGTCGGTCTCGTTCATGCTTCGGGTCTCCAGACTTGAAGTTCCTTGGTTTCGGGATCTCTCACCGGCTCGGCCGCCTTCGACCACACGGCCGTGAGCAGCGCTTCGTCGGTGCGCATCTTGATCGAGGTGAGCACCATCTCCGCGCCCTCGCGCATGAGCCTGGCGACCTCCTCACACTGGGCGGCCCAGAGGGCCGGGTCCTTGGTCGTCTCGCCGATGAGTTGATCGTGGACGAAGGCGATCGGTCGGCATCCGTAGAGGACGCTCCCCTGCGTCGGGTCGTAGCACGCGCGGCTCACGAGGATGGCGCCCATCATCGCAGCCTCGGCGCCGGGCGACTGCATGCAGCAGCCGTTCGCTGCGGCACAGAACGAGGCGCCCCGGCGGATGGTGCCCATCGGCGTGGTGTAGGTGTACGCGCTGCCGTCGCCCGAGCCGTTGTACTGGTCGGTCTGTCCGTTGATCCAGTCGAAGAACAGCGGCATCTCCGGGTAGGTCGCGCGCCAGAACTCGCGGAACATCGTGGCCTGCTCCTCGGTGAGGATCACGCCGTACGTCTTGCGCGCGAACTCCACCAGCGTGGCCGGGCCGAGCCCGCCGGGGAAGCCGAGCCCCACCGGCTTGGCGAACGTGCGGAAGTGCTTGAAGAAGGCGCGCACGTCCTCGTCGTCGTGGGTCTTGAGCAGCTTGAACGCCTCGTACGCGGCCATCGGATCGCCGAGCAGCCCCTCCTCCCGGATGGCGCTCTGGAAGTCGCCGAGCAGCGGGTGCGCGTCGGTCGGAGAGCCGAGCGCGAGTTGCGTGCCCAGGTAGCCGTGCAGGTCCACCCCGGCGTTGTACAGCTCGCGGTGGACCGACTCGCCGAACAGTTCGTAGGTGGTGTGGCCTGTGCAGGCCAGTTCCAGGCCGGAGTAGTCCACGTCGAAGAACACCGTGCCGGGGCGCGGCCGGAAGCAGCGCCGCGGATCGAGCCCTTGGATGAGGTTCGGGATCTGCTGGATGTTCACCGACGGGTAGTTGCGCTCCGTCTTGGAGTCCTTCACCTTGCCGCCATCGAACGAGCTCGTGCGCGTCGTCTCCTTGAAGGCGTCGTAGCTGGGGAACACTACCGGGCCGCTGCGCAGCACGGGGATCATCTGGTTCTTGATCTTCCCGAGCGCCATGCGGTCGTGGTACTGCTTCATGACCGGGCACTTCGTCGCGAGGTATTCCTGCACCTCGGCGTCGCACTGGATCTGAGGCTCCCGAGACTCGCCTCCCTCGGTCATCGGCGGGATCTCGCCGAGCTGCTTGTAGAGCGCCGCAAGGTGGGCCTGGAGCTTGGCCTGGTTCATCGACCCGACCTTGCCCTTGGCCTTCTTCATCTTGACGCCCTGCTCGACGAGCCACTCCCCGACCTCGGTCCAGTCGTCGCTCTCCGCGTCGAACTCCAGGTAGAAGTCCTCGCCGAACTCCTTGCGGATCAGGTCGAGTGCGCGGTCCAAGTCCTTGGCGAACGGCGGGCCGAAACGGCCCTCGCCGCGAAGGATGCCGCTGGACTCGAGGAGATCCTTGGTCACGTCCATGACCTCTTCGACCTTGGCGGCCATCTCCTCCGTGGCCTCCGGATCCACGGCCATGCCCCACGCGCTCATCATGTAGAGCACGAAGTCCTTGACGATCTGGAACTCCTCGGTCTCCGTGGAGGCGAAGGAGAACTGCTCCTTGCGCTCCTCCTGCGCGTAGAAGATCCGGCAAGTGTGCTCGCCGTCGCTCACGGCGTAGCGCATGGCCTCGTCCGGGTACTCGCTCGCGCGCCACCCGTCGAGCGTGCCGTAGTTCGCGCGCCACGACTCCTCCTCGTTGCCCTTGTCCTCGGACAGGTCGAGCCCCAGGTACTGAGCGGCGAGCGCCTCCATGCTGTAGGAGATGCGCTTGCTAGAGCCGTCCGGCAGCTCCAGGTTGTCAAGCCGCCCGGTGGTCGAGAGGTTCAGCAGCTTCTCCCGCCACATCGTGTCGGTGGCGAGCCCAGCGATCAGCTTGGCGTAGACGAGCGGGATGAGGCGCGGGAACGTGCGGCAGATGACGGCGTAGTCGAACCCGCCCCGCTGCGTGACGATCGTCATTTCGTCATCCCTGAGCATTTCCTCGATGGCGTCCTCGAGCCCGTCGTCTGGGTGATTGCCGAGGACCAGCGTGCGCATCCCATCGGGGTGGTTATCGTCCCGGTGAGTGAAGATGCCGCACACCATCTCGGGGGCGATGTTGCCTGCGGCGATGCGATGAGTCTCGGAGTCGAAGAAGACGTAGAGCTGCTGTGTCATGAGGTTGTCTCTTTGAACTTCAATGTAAGCTGACCAGTCTTGTCGTCTCGTATCATAGTGCCGACACCACGTACGGTGCGAAGTTTAGACGCTGGAATGCCAAACTCCGGTTGCAAACTTTCGATGTAAGTACAGATGGCAGACTCTTCTGTATCGCCACTACACAAGGTCACGAATTCATCGCCATCATAGAAAGCGTAGCAGATGCTCTTAGACAAAATCACGGCTCGCTCCTGTCCATGTGCTGCATGAAGTCCACGAAGGCGCGATAGGCGTTGAGCGCCAGCTTGGTCGTGACGAGGCCGGAGCGCCGGGCCGTGAGGAGCCTTTGGCGACCTGCTGCCGTGCAGACTATCTCGATCTGAGATCGCAGCGGTGTAAAGCCGAGCACTCTCTGGCAGAACTTGACGAACTCGTCGGCGTTGAACTCGCTCATGATTGAAGAGGGTGGGCAGTTGTTAGCCGCATGCCCAGGCGGTCAGTTGTTACGCGATGCAGGGCACCACCTCGTCGAAGACGGGGCAGTAGTCCGGCACGAGCGTTTCCGTGTTGGCATTTTGCAGCACGGCCTTCACTCGGCACAACAACTACGCTCGGTTGGGAAAGGTGGCAGCGGGTGAGGTTCTCGAACCTTGCTCTCCCTGCCGAGGGTATCGTCCTCGGACTTCTAGGGCGCCCACCGGCCGGGCCAAACACTGTACCCGCTCCATCGCACCCCGCTGCCACGGCGATCACTCGCCCTCGTCTCCGTCCAGGCCGTTCGGGAAGAAGCGCTCGACGCCCTCCTCACCGATGGCTTCGAGGATCTCGTCGTCGTCGAGGGACGGCTGCCACGAGTACACGGTGTACTTGATCGGGTTTCCGTCGTCGTCCTTGCTCGACTTGCTGGCCTGGAGGCGCCCGGTCACGACGGTGACGAGACCGTCGAGCGGCCCGCCGTCCTCCAGCACGGCCTCGGCCTCTTCCTCACCCACCTCGTCGTCGGCCACGTCGAGCACGCCAGCGATGAAGCCCTTGATGTTCTGGAGGAACACCTTGGGGTACTGGCCCTTCTTGAAGAAGACGTGGACGGTCTCGCCCACCTTGTGCGGATCCTCCCCGCCGTCTTCGACGGCCAGGATGGTCAGCGTGTTCTTCCACATCAGGCCCTTCTGCTCGGCCTCGAAGGAGTCGCAGGAGTCGATGCGCGCCACGTAGCGGCCCGCGCGCAGCGGGTTGGAGTTGAAGCCTCTCTTGGCGTCCTTGAGTCCTTTGAATGCACCCATGAGTCTGGTTCTAGTTCAGGTCTTAGTGTGTCGCGCGGATCACTGTGATCCGACGCCGCATCTTACTCTCTCCATCGGGAGAAGGCAAGGTGTTTCTGGGGTTTATTTCTTCCATTCCTTCCCGTATCCTCCGAACTTCTCCTCAAGCCGCTTGCGGGCCTCGCGGTCGAGCTGGGCCATGTCGGTAAAGCCGCGCTCGCGCAGGAAGTCCTCCGGGAAGCGCCGGGGCAGCGGGTTGTAGCTGGCGTAGATGGCCTTCTGCCTGCTGCCTGTTGTCTGGTGGATGTAGAGCGCGTCGATCAGGCACGCCCACAGGTTCTGGTGATCGAACTCCGTCGTGTGACAGGTGACGGGGTGTAACTCGTCGGCCATCTGCCCGTTGCGGTGCGTGCGGCCGAGTACCTGCTCCAGCGTGTCGGCCTGCCGCGGGAACTGGAGGAAGAACTGGTGCTCGAAGTGCTGGAGGTTCTTGCCCGTGCCGTGCCCGCCCATGCTGGCGACCACGATCTTGTCGGCGTTCGCCGGATCGAGGATGAGAGCGTTCGACCCCTTGCGCGACGACTCGCTCGGGCAGAACACCACAGGCAAGCCAGCGGCCCGCAGGGCCTCGTGCATCCATTCTCCCACGTCCTTGTGGTGGAACCAGATCAGTCCACCCTTCTTCCCCTTGGTGCTCTTGAGCAGTCGCTGCGCCCACACGAGCGCGTGCTGGATCTTGTAGTCACAGATGCGCACGGGCTCGGAGATGCGCTCTGGCATCCCCTCGAACTCCATGTCCTTCATCGTGCGCCACAGGTCGTACAGCGCCCCGCCGACGTTAGCCTTCCCGTGCTGCGCCATGTTGCTCGTGACGAGCAGCGGCGTGTCCAGGCCCGGGCGCCCGCGGTATTCGATCCACTGGCGCAGGGCGCGTGCGAACTCCTGACGCGCCTCGTGGTGCTCCTTTGCCAGCTCCAGGTATAGCTCGGCCTCTTCCTCGCTCAGGCCCTTGCGCGTCAACTCCTCGACCGTCGGCCAGCGCAGCTTGTAGTAGAACCCTGCGGTCAGCTCGTTCAGGTAGCGCCACTTGTGGAACCCGTGCTCGATCTCGTCGCCGGACGGGGTGAGCCACAAGTCCTCGACCTGATCCATCAGCTCCTTGAGCTTCGGCCAGTCGGGATGGTCCTTGAACTTCGGCACGGACGAGTTGCAGATGTTCAGCGACACGCCTATCTCGGCGTCGCCGGTCGCCACGACACCGGGCGTGGTGGTGAGCCGCAGCTTGTACGCCTTGCGGAAGCCTGGCACCCCGTTCGGGATCTCCTCGTCCGGGAAGTGCTCGCGCGCCCAGGCCACCAACGGGGAGAGCGGCCCGGTCTTGCCCGCGCTGCCGGAGCGGCTCCCGTACTCGCTACCCGGCTTCTCCGGGTCGAGCACGTAGCTCCAGTTGGTCGCCAGCGCCTCGCTCATCGGCAGCGGGCACAGGTCGCGCAGGCCAGCGGAGATGAGGTGGTGGTAGTCGTTGATCGACTTGCTCGTGATCGTCCCGGACAGCGAGACGAGCGCAGGCTGGTGCGCCGCCATGTACCGGCGCAGGCGCCGGGTGCGCGCCGCCGTCATGTTCTTGACGTTGTGCGCCTCGTCGAGGATCAGCAGGTCCGGGCGGATGCCGTCGATCGCTGGCTTGTTCGGTGGCGGGTTCTCGTGGTCGCCGCCCAGCAGCGCTTCGGAGTCTGTCGTGGACAGGAGCGAGAACGGTAGGATGTAGCATCCGCTCTTCCCCGATGCCGCGAGCCGACGACGGTCGTTCAGGCTCCGGCCTCCGAGGAGGTGAAAGGGGACCGACAGGCCCACACGTTTGCGGGCCCACTGGATGTCGGTCAGGGTGAGCTGCTCGTAGACCTGCGACGGCACGAACAGGATGGAGCGCCGGGACTCGCCCCGGAGGTAGGCGCGGTTCGCGATCATCAGCGTGATGAGGGTCTTGCCCCAGCCGACGCCGATCGGGAAGAAGCCGCCACCATACAGGTCGTACGCGAGCACCGCGCCGACCTGGCAGGCGAACAGGCGGAAGCCTTCCTCGAAGTAGCGGCCCTGGACTTCATCGGAGCAGAACGCTTCGATGGTAGGGCCGTCTACTTCGAGCACCACAGGCAGCGAGACGATGCGCTCGATCTCCAAGGAGTCCGCGGTGTCGCGACCTCGCTTGCCTTTGGTGTTGCGGAAGGCGTCGGACATCAGGTGCTTTCCTTGGCCTTGTCTGCTTCGGCAGCGAAGAAGTCCCGGAGCTGTCCGGCTACTCGCACTCGCCACGATGGTGTCAAGCAGTCCACCACGAAGCTCCAGGTCTTCTTCACAGCGTCCCCGGCCAACCAGGGCTTCTCCTGGAGCCTTTCGAGGGGGCTCTCCACTAGACCATCCTCGTGATGACCGCTTCGATCCCCTCGTTGAGACCCATCAGCGCCATGATGAGCGCACTGGCATCGTCGTGGGGGCTGAGGTTCATCGGGTGGATCAGGATGTGCTTGGCGAGCGAGCTCGCGATGTAGTCGGCCTTCTGGGCCAGCCGCTCCCGGCGCTTGAACGAGTCGAGCGCCCAGTACGACTCAGCGCCCATGTCCTCGGCCAACTCTGCCCCGAAGCGCGCGAGGGCCTCGGCCGAGGTGATGACCGTGCGCCCGCCGGGAGCGCCCTGGAGGTAGTCGCAGCCCACCAGGATCGTGAGGCCCACGGTGGGGCGCCCAGCCTTCCCCTTGGCGCGCTTCGTGCTCTTGGCGGCCTCCGGCGCCTCGGCGGCCGGGGTCTCGGCAGCGGGCTCCTCAGCGGCTTGGGCGGCCTCCTCTTCGGCGGCCTTCTTGGCGGCAGCAGCAGCCTTCTTGGCCTCGGCCTTCTCCTTGCGCTTCCGGGCGGCCTCGGCCTTCTTCTTGGCGGCAGCGGCCTTCTTGGCCTCCTGCGGGTCCTCCTCCGGCTCCTCCGGGGCTTCCGGCTCGGCCGGGGCTTCCGCCTCCTCGGCGGCCTGCGGCTCCTCAGCGGGCTCCTGGGGTGCCTCAGCGGCCTCCGTCTCGTCCCACTCCAGCGGGTATCCCGCGGCCTCGAGTTCCTCGACGCACTCCTGCCGGGCCACGGCCAGGCCGGTGTTCTCGTCGGTGATCTCCAGGACGTACGCCATCGAGGTCGGGCGCCCGCCACGCTTGGCGGTGTTGTCGCAGATCGGGCACGCCTTGTGCTTGCTCGTGAGGCCCCTGCCCTTGCACGCCTTGCACTCCGGGTTGGCCCACGGGGCGCCGCCGGTCACGGTGGCTACGGGTTCGGGCGCCGCGCCGTTGATGGCGGGAGCTTCGGCCTCGGCCTCGACGGCCGCCTTGGCCTCCTTGGACCCGGCCGCTTCCTTGCGGGCGGCGCGAGCCGCCTTCTGCTTCTTGGCTCTGTCGAAGATGGTCACGTTGGACTCCTTGGTTCTTGTTCGCCTCTTGGGCTTTGCCAGAGGCAGGTTCAATCGTGCGGCCGGGCTTCCGGCCTTGAGGCGTTCGAGCCTCGCTCGGTAGGCGTCGGGCGTCTCGGCCCGACCACAGATGTCCGAGAAGGGGCACGGCTTACCATACCACCGCGCGCACTTCCCGGTGTCCTTCGGGCCGGGCACGTCGGCCCAGTCCTTGATCTTGCGCGTGCGCTGCATGCGCGTGGCCACGTCGCGCAGGTAGTCGCCGTGCTCGACGATCTCCTCAGCGGTGATGGTGGCCTTGGTTCTCATGACTGCCTTGTCGGGGAACTTCGGGAACTGGTTGTGCTGCACATCCACATCACCAGCCCATTCGTCCAGCTCCGACACGGCCCAGGAATAGGTCTTGAGCTGTTGGACCCCGCCCAGGTAGTTCGGGCTGTTCTCGTCCTCGCGCTTGAGGAAACGCACCGAGCTTTTGCCGTAGGTCTTGTGGTCCTCGATCAGTGGCAGCGGTCGTACGCCATCCTGCGGCCGGTACACGTCGATGTAGCCGATGAGCTGCACGCCGTCGATCACCGGGAGCAGGATCTTGCGCTCGACCTGGGCGCCTTCGCTGCGCTCCAGGATACCCTCTTCGATCGCCTCGGCCACGAGGCGTTGGATGAGACGCGCCTCCGGCCTGGTGACGGTCGCTTCGCTGCCGTCCCGCTCCGTGGCGGTCTCCCACCCCGGCGGGTACAGGTTCACCGGAAGCCCCGCCTGCTGCCCTTTGAGCGGGCCTTCGCTCAACACAGCACCTGGAGGGCCAGGCACTCGCCCGTTGTCGGTCGCTGATAGGTAGCGCTCGCAGACAGCGTGCAGTACCGTGCCGAAGGTGAAGTGCGACGCAGGCGGCTCCTCCAGCTTGAGGACCCGCATGAACCACCAGAAGCGGTTGCAGTCCTCGAAGGTGTCGATCTGCGATGCGGAGATGTAGTTCATCTGGCCTTGAAGAAGGGGGCGCGAACGAACCTAGCCAACGCGCGGACCCACGGCCGCACGCGGTACGGCGACATCGGCTTGTGATACCACACCCGCCAGAGCGCAGCACGCAGCGCGTTGGCGTGCTGACCTGCCACCTTCATGAGCATCTGCTCCATCCGACGCCACTCGCGGTTCTCTTCCGCCAGTTCCGCCAGCCTGCGCCGGATGGCTTGACGAGGCTCCTCCCCGTCGAGTTGTATTTTCGGTTCTTCGTGCTTCATGAGTCTATCGCTGCCTCGATTGCTTCGGCGCGCTTGTGCCCGCCCATCTGATCGCAGAGTAGCCTGCGCACTTGGTCGGCAGGGATGCCGTGGACAAGCGCCTGCTCGTAGACGATGCCCAGGTCCAGCTCGAACCACCGACCTCGGCAGCCTTCGAGCGTGACCTTCTTGACCTTGCCGTTGGCGTCAACGCGAGGCTCCTTCGAGAAGCGCCGGAGCTGATTGCCAGCGGCCTTGAGGGTGATGCCGCCTTGCACCATGAGGTTGCCTTCGGCGTAGCTCTGGATGCCTGCGGCCGTGATGAACACCGAGCCGTCCTTGACGTGGACGGTGCCTCTGTTCGCGCTGCCGTGCGAAGCGTCGATGAGCTTGACGATGCAGCGAAGCACGGTCTCGGCGCCGCGCGTGGTGAGGCGCATGTCCTTCACCAACCTAGTGCTCACCTCGCCCTCGACGAGTAGCCGCCCCGAACTGGTCTGCGACACCTCGCGGTGGTCGTACAACCACTTGAGGTGGTTGGCGAGCGTGAGCTGCGATGGCCGGTCGCCCGCAACCCACCCGGCGGTGTACGCGTAGTTGCCCTTGCTCGTGAGCAGGCGCTGCGCTGCCTGACCGACCTCGATCGACAGCAGGCGCAGCTCGATGGCCTCGGTGTCGGCGTCGGTCAGGTCCCGGTTGCCGACGATCGACCGGATGATGTCCCGGTCGTTCGAGGTGAACATGATGCGCGGGTATATGTTCGCACTGAACGGGTCCGTCCGCATCTTGCGGATGGTGATGTTCCCGCCGGTCACGAGCGATCGGAAGGCTTGGTCGAGCGACAGCACCTCGGCACTGTTGATCTGTGGTACACCCTCGTCGCAGTTCACCACGGGGGACTCGAGGAGCCCGCCGTTCCACGCACCCAGCGCCTTGTGGTCGTTCGGGACCATGCTCTCGAAGCACTCAGCGAGTCCGGTGGCGAGCATGCCCTTGCCGGTGCCCGGCGCTCCGTAGAGGTTGAGGGCGCAGATGGCGCGCTTCACATCAAGCGCGTGCGAGAGCCACTCCAGCAACAGGTCGGCCTTGTCGCCGCCCATTGCATCGAGCCAGTCAGCAACACGCTGATCGAAGCAGGCGACCAGGTTCGGGTTGAGGCGATGGACCGGGACGTGCAGCCGGTCGTAGCCGGGCTCGCCGTCGATGTACGCCACCTCAGTGCGCACGCTCGCGGCGATGTCCGTGATCGGCATGGCGTGGTCGTTGATGATGTCCCGGGCGCTGCGGTTCGCCACGGACTTGCCGCGGATCTCCGTGACGGGGATGAGATCCTCCATGTCGAGGCGCCGGATCATCGGGATGAGCAGGGAGTCGGGGCACGGGTTCAGGTTGTAGTTCCCGTCGGGGCGCATCACGTAGTGCTGCTTCCCGTCGCTGGCGATCATGCGGCGCTTGAACCACTCCTTCGCATCGTAGTCGTCCTCCGGTACGTCGTCGGGCCGCGCGCCGCGGAGCTGATCCAGCAGTTCCCCCCGTTGCTCCTCAGCTTCCTCCTGGCGCTGCCGGTGCTCGGCACGGCGCGCGGCCAACTTCGCATCCTCCTTCGCCCACAGTCTGCACACATGGTCCCATACCACCTCGTACCAGTCCGTTGCGTTCGCCCCTCGCATCTCCCTGTCTTGGAGCTGCGCGACAGCATCGAAGAGCAGAGCATAGATACCTTCCGGAGAGGTACATGCCTCCTCGCTCATCATCCCCACGATGCTGCCGACCATGTTGAAGACCTGGGTGTTCCAGTTCTCCTCCCCCTTCACGAGATCCCCGTGCTCGAACACGACCTTGAAGGACTCGCGCCCTTGCAACATGATCCGGGCACGCTTCACCAGTTCGGTCTTGTACTTGCGGCCGTTGTCCTTGAGTTCCTCCAGCAAGTCCCGAACCTGGTCGGGGTCGGGCTTCTCGCCCTGATAGGCGTCGGCCTCACCTTGGAGTTCGTCGGGCTGCACCTCGCCCCGCGGGACGTGCGAAGCGCAAAGCAGCGGCCCGCCCATGATGACCTCGGACTCGTAGCGACCGTACTCCTCGCGCTCGACGTGCGGCAGCCGGAATAGCCGGGTCCAGTCCTTGCACGAGTCATCCAGTTCGATGCCGAGCTTGGCGAACTCCTCGATGATCCCGAGCATCATCGCCTCGGCGTCGAGGCGTCCCGTCGGGGAATCAAGTACGTAGACGAACCTGGACCCGTGGAGCGTGGTGTACCACGCCGTCGGTTCCAGGTAGGAGTTGCCGATGGCTTCGGACAAGTCACCAAGGAAGGACTCTAGGCCATCGGCCGACCACTCCTGCTTCTCGCCCGTATCCAAACGAGGCAGGTCGTGATCGAAGACCAGGGCGCGAACCACGATGCGACCCCCGGCCTGTTCGAGCTGCTGGACGAAGGCCCCCTTGTTGATACGGGCGTGCAGGACTTCGCCATCCTCGTCCTCCGCGACGTAGGTCACGAAGTGCGCATCCGAGTCCCAGCGGCGAGTCAGGGCGTCCTCGAGTTCGACGGGTTCCGCGAGCACACGGCTCAGGATCTCGTCGTCGTCCAGGTCGGCCATGCGCTTGAGGCCAGGGATGCGCTTGGTCCTGAATACGGATACGTTCATGCGACGAGCTCGTGGTCCTGGGAGAGACGGCCGCTCCTTGATGCGACCGTACCCACCCTACCTCTGTGGGGCACCCCTGTCAAGCGCTTCCTCCAAGTCCTATGCCCAAGTCGTGTAACCGGGCACGGAAAAACGCCTGCGCCTCCTGCCACTCGAACCCCACGGGTTGTACCGAGGCCGGGACGAGCCGCTCCAGGGAGGGGTCGTACCAGTCCGGCAACACCCTGCGCAGCGCCTTCAATTCCCGGTGCAAAATCAAGGTGTCGTACTGCCGGACACGCCACCACACGGGGTCCTGCGAGTCGGGCAGGCCAAGCGCTTCGCGCACGACCAGCTCATAGCTGTCCTCGAACGGGCGCAGCTCAGGCACCATGTCCTTCTGTGGACTGGGGTAGTCGCCACTGTAGGTCTCATGTGCATCGTGGAAGAGCGCAGGAATGATCGCATCCTCGTCGCCTTCTACCTCAGCTATGTGCGACACCCAAACCGAATGCTCGGCCACGGAGTAGAAGCGGTCAATCTGCCCGTTGAACCGGCAGATTTTCGCGAGCCCCACCATAATGTCAGAGAGCCGGACCTGCGAGACGAAGAAGGATCCTGGCGCATAGACGTTCACGCCGGACACGGTGGTGGTGTAAGAGTGCTTCACTACAGGATGTTCGATCGGGTCCATAGTCCTAGTGCCTGGCCAGTTCGGTGATGAGGTCTTGCGCCCACTTCGGGAGCTTCTTGACGCGCCGACGCTCGGCTTGGTTGAGCTTGCGCGCAGGCTTTCGCCCGACGAACGGAGCGGTCTTGCGCCTGTGGTCTCCGAAGGTCAGCGTGATGAAGTCGTCGCCCTTGACAGGCATCTTCTCGCCCGCGGCTTGACGAACTCGCCACTCTGCGTCGATGCTTCGACGTTCCAATTCGGCGTGCAGGTACATGCGAGCGTCCGCGCTGCCGAAGTCGCCGTCGCGAATGGCCTTGAGGTGCGGCGTGGATAGCAGCGCCATCGGGCGCGTGAAACCCTCGGCCGACTTCCAGTTCGGGCCGAGCGTATCGCGCAGGCTGCGGATCTGGATGCCCAGTTCCTGCACCTCGCGTCTCAACGTCGAGTCGCGGTCGATGAGCCCGTTCCATCTGTGGCGTGCGCCCGCGTGTTGCCGGGTGAGTGTATCGACCTGGCGATCGGTGTTGTCGATGTTGCTTTGCACCGCGCGCAGCTCGTCCAACACCAACTCCTCGAAGTGCTGCGTGCCGATCACCCGGCGCGCGAGCCGTTGGCAGCCTCCGACGAGGCGCTTCACCCACCGAAAGTGAGGGACGCGACCCGCGCCTAGAAGCAAGACGCAGCCCGCGGCCATCAAGAGCGCCGCCCATGCGAATAGTTCGTGGTTCATGTTCAGTCCCCTTCGGAGGTCGCCTTTTCGAGGGCCTCCTTCGTGCGGTTGAGTTCCTTGGTGATTCGATCGTGGTCGATCGCCAGCAACAGCATCGCCTCACAGAGGGTTTCGTTGCTGTGGGGATCTCTGAGGTCCCCTCGTTGTCCTCCCAACGCTCGTCGTCGTTGAACGCGAACGTGCCGTCGCCGTTGTCCACGAGCAGTGTTCCTGTCGAAGTAGATGGTGTCCTGCTCGATCCAGGACAGGTCGCCGAGCGCGTCGGGCTTGGCCGATTCGAGATGGAGGATGGTGCTCCAGTTGGAAGACCC
>Ga0180437_10000828_pt1 | contig 55811 bp, 82 predicted proteins | sample SS_ome_4_FD_132410 | JGI IMG/M metagenome (GOLD analysis project Ga0180437, IMG submission 132410) | Hypersaline lake sediment archaeal communities from the Salton Sea, California, USA - SS_3_D_1 metaG | ecosystem: Environmental > Aquatic > Non-marine Saline and Alkaline > Hypersaline >...
GCGTAGACGGGAGCGAAGTAGGTCGGCGTGTTGTCCACGGAGTAGTCGCCGCCGGCGGACTCGGTGGACGGGGCGCGAACCTGCATCTCGTCCCGGTTGAGGTAGCCCCTGTCGTAGGTGTAGTACCGGTCGGACTGCGCATCGACAGGGATGTTGGGGAAGACCTTGTCCGCGACAAAGCCCTCCATCGTCTGGATCTCCGCAATCGAGATGTTCGAGAGCGGAGTGTTCACATGAACATCACCGGGAGTGGGTTTCATGTTTTGGCTCCTTGTTCAGTTAGGCCTTCGGCCGGTTACGCGAGGATGTGGTTGCTACCGAGGACGACCTCCATGTAGCTCCCATCAGCGCCGGCGGAGGCGGCAGTTCCCAGAACATGATCCCCCGAGGCGGCCAAGAGGGCCTTCCCGGCGGCGGTGGACTGGACCTTGGCCCCGATGGCGATAGTTCCGCCAGCGAGAACCTTGACCTTGCCCGCGATGGCGACAGCCGCGTCCCGTCCCGCGGCGGCCGGATCATTCTGTAGTACCCCGATGGCCTTGGCGCCCGCGGTACCAACCACAGCAGCCTGGCCGCTGGAGTTGATATCCACGAAGAGGTACTGGCTGGACGACAGATCACCGGCGGCGGGCAGAGTGATAGTCGTCAAAGACTCCTGAAGGGCCATGATGGCTTCTCCTTCGTTTCAGGTTGACTGTCTTGACGAACTTAGGCCTGGGTCTGGTTGTACAGAGCCTTGCCCTCGTCGGTCTTGATAACTTCCGTGTAGGCCTTCTCGAAGCTCATGCCCGAGTTGGCCTCCTGGTGCTTCTTGGCGAGCGCGTTGAGCTTAGCCAGAGGACTGTCGTCCTTGTCGTTGCCCGTGCTCGTGCCCAGGCGTTCCATCGCCTTGGCCATGTCGGTGTTGCTCGCCTTGAGCATCTCCTCGGCCTTGCTGCGGATGTCGGCGTCGGTAATCGAGCTGACGGCCTTGAGCACGGCGACCTTCACGGCCTCGTCGCCGGGCAGGTGCTGAAGCTCGTTCTGCGCCCGCTTGGCGAACTCGGCGTTCTCGGCCCGCTCGCGGTCGGCCTTGGCGATCTCGCGGTCGGCATCGCTGCGCTTGGCCATGGCCACGAGGCGGGGATCGTCGTTCTTGCGGTACTCGGTACCTTCGGCGTCGGTGTAGACGATCTGGTTGCCGTCGGAGATCGACTTGAGCATGGTGGTACGGTCGGCATCGCTCTTCGCGAGCCAGGCCGTCTGGTCGTCGGCGGACAGGGTGTCGAAGTGGGAACGCTCATCGGAATTCATCTTCGCGATGGCCTCGGCCCTCTCGACACGAGCGTTGAGACCGTCGAAATCAGCCTTGCTGACCTCGACCTTCTCGGTCTTGTCGTCTTTCATTTCCTTCTCCTCGGTGTCGGGGTCATCCCCTTCATCGGTTTCGTTGTTGATATCCCCCAAAGCACCGGCGACCGTCGAAGACACCGCAGCTACGAACTCCTGGAGCGTCTGTTTGATGGCGGCCATTGTGTCGGGATGTTCTTCCTCATCCTCGATGATCTCGCGGATGCTCCGGCGGAGGGCGCTGTCGAGCTCCCACATACCGGAAAGAGCGTCGTTGACTCTATCCTCGAGTTGTAGTTCCGCAAGGGCCTCATTGAACAAGGCCTTCGCGTAGTTTTCCGGTTCGTCCCGCTTCATAAGGAGCATCTTGGCTCTAGCCTGAGCGGGATTGTCCACGGCACTGATCTCGGAGATCTTCAGCTTTCGCATGATTCTCCGTTTGGGTTCCGGCATTAGTCGACCTCCTCATCTTCGATTCGGCGGCCACCAATTGAGAATCCGGTGTAGTCGCCATTACGGAACTTTTCAAGGACTTCATCGTTATCGGGCTTCATGGCAATCATAAGCCCTGTAGTGGTAGTCTCCAGACCGAAGGACTTCGCAATCTCTTCGGTCATAGGCCAAGCGAAGATGATCCTACCGTGGCTTTCGCCATCGTGCATATCGCTTGCCACGCGGCTGTTCTTCATGAAGTCAGCCGCTGACTCAAGCATCGTCTCTTCGGGAATGTGATCCCCTTGCTTGTCGAAGTAGGGTTCACCATCAATGGTACTGATGATAGCCCAGCCCATGACAAGGCCCAGACCATCATCCACCTTGAGGACCTCGGCATCGTAGCCGATCTTGTCTCGACTGACAAGCATATAGGCTTCGTCGATATCCAACTTGCCAATCAGTGTGCAGTCGGAGAGTGCCTTCAGGTGCCGGGGATCGAACTCGTAACAATCGACGTTGACCTGACCCGCAGTGCCTCTGACCGCCTTCAGTGCGACCTCAATACGAGTCACACTGCCCTCAATGACTGTCGGGTCACTGAAATCGGCATCGGGGAGTTTAGCCGGCTCCCCAAGCGGCGCTCTACCTTGTTTGCTGACAAGGTTGCTACCAGCAAGAGAGATCGACTGCGGATTGAGGAAGACCAGATGCTGATCCCCAGAGGGGACGACGATGGACCGAATACCCGCCTTCTGAAGTTGGGTATCAACCTTGTCATCCGACACCTTCAAGGCCACAGTCTGAGGACCGAATTGGAAGTCGACCAGAGGAGGGATCTTGGTAGCGCCAGGTCCTGACTTGATGGCCTGTTCCTGTTGAAGAACCTTCCTTGCCCATCGAAGACCTTCATCACCCCCACACATAGTCCAGTCGATTGTGCCCGCATGGGGCTCACCAACGTCAGGACCATTGTGTGGCTGTGTCTCTACCATGACCTGGTAGAGTGACTTGATGGTAGCCACAGTAAGGGGCGAGCCACTGGCGAGCTTCTCGGCGTGATTCTCCAGTGCAGGATCACCGCCCTGCAAATGATCTTTGCTGAGCTGAAGCCCTCTCGAGGCATTCTTCTGCACTGGTTTCGGTGGCCGATAAGTTCGCTCGCGCATAGTATCTCCTACAGCGTGAAGTAGACGACCTTGACGTCCACGTCCGCGGTGATAGCCGCATCGTCGGCTATGTCAGCATCGGCGATGTACCCGTTGAGGTAAGTCTTCGCCGTGCCGGCAGTTCCATCGACGTAGTGGGCAGCGGCGCTTCCGACACGCTGGTCAGCCTTGACGCCGGCGACCAAGTCGAAGCTCAGCAGACCACTGACCATGTCGATCTCGGTAGTAGCGGGATTCCCTCCGTCTGCCACATAGGCAGCGCTACCGATCCCGAGAGCAAGTGTCGCATCCTGCTCGATGTCGAGGCCCGCGGCGGTGACACTGATCTGGAACAGGCAGGAAACGACCCAGATCATGGCAGCGGGCCAGGTGAACAGTTGGACGGCGAGAGCTGCCCCATTGGTGGTGTCATCGATGAACTCCAGCGAGACACCGCTTGCCGAGTAGTTGTAGAACCCGGGAATCGCGGTCTTGGCCTCGCCGACGGCGGCGGTGACCGCAGATGCTGACTCAGCCAGTAAGCCACCGAACTTCGGGCTTACCAGGTTGGCATTTTGCAACAGATTCCGGTTTCGTCGATTATGAGACATTGGAGACCCTCCTAGGTCTTGTACCAACAGCACACCGACACCTGATTCGCTCAGATGCCGGCGCAGCCGAATCCCCAGGATACCGAAGAGGCACCCCGTTGCCACTCACAAAGACTTCGCCAAAGGGTCTCACTTGTCCTCGCATGGCGGAATGGGAATGGCGAGTGTGACTGTCTCGAGCCGGATACCATTCCTGCTCAAGCTCATCAACTCCGAAGATTCCGGACTCGATAGCTTGCGAGTACATTTCGTGGTTGCCTTCGTGAACGGCGCTTAATGCTTCAGTCTGAGAAATGGTTTCCGCCCTATGCTTGAGGTAACGCTCTCGGTACCGGTTGACCATACGATCAATTTGATTCCTTGTCAATGGTGATCTCTCTCGAACTGAGCGAATTATGGTCCGGTCGAAGCGTTTATCCCTCAAACTTCGTTCTAGAGCCCGACGATCCGACGTTTCCAGCAGTCTTCGGTAACTGTCTACCGCTCTTTGCTGCCTTTCGGTGAGCCCCACTGAGTTCAGTACCTCCCTGACCTGCCTTCTCGGTGATAGCCCTCTTGCTGCCGCATCTTCGATTGCTGCCCTGAATGATTCAGATTGCTTCTCTGTGAAGTTTCGGATGACACGGAGCCTTGTTGCTTTCATCTGGGCCACAGCACGAGCATTGGTCTTGTCGAAGCTAGCCGTTGTGGTTAGTGCGATGACAGCCGCTGTGTCGTCGGCCGAGGAGATATAGACATCATTCACCTGGTCGGCGAACTTGCCAACATGAGATGTGACCAACTCTACCATGTCCAATACACGGTTGGCAAGAAGGAGGGCCTCGAGTTCTTTGAGAACAACAGTACTCTTGATCCCCTTGACCATTTCCAGAAATTGTCGGCTTAGCCTACGCTCATGGAAATCCAGCAGCTGGAAGAGCCGGCTTGCTGGATCACGACGTTTGGCTATCGAAGCTGACAATTAAAAGTCGCCTTTGCTGCGTCCTTGCGGACATTAACGATTTTCTTCTTCTGGCCATCCACAGTGGTGAAGTCCTCGACCTGTGGATCACCAGCACTAGCAGGGATAGAAGCCGCGAGGATTATCAGCAATTGGTCTCCTTGCTGAATGATCTCTCCATCAATCCTGCGCTCCTCGTACTCATCGACGAATCCACTGACCGTGTAGTTGAACTTCTCCTGAGTGTTACCGCCAGTGGGATTAGACTCATCGAGGATGCCCTGCTCCACACGGGTCAACGTGATATCGAAGACCCGACCTCCGAGCGCTTTGTTTAGCTTTGACGCCAGGTTAGCGCGAAACAGTGTATTTCTGGACAGTGCCCACCTCCTCGAGAATCAGGTCGAAGCCACCCTCGACCTTCATATCATTGGCAGAAGCCCCAAACGCATGAAGCCGAATATCCGACTTGGCGGGGACCTCAATCGGGAACGGGAATTCGTGGTAGAAGCGGCTGGTCCCCGCAACCGCGAGACCCTGCTGATGCTTGAGACGCCACGGAGAGGTAGCGATGTGGGCGTTCTCACGGATGAACAGCTGGGTGGTGATGCTGGCCCCAGACGGGTTGCCACCAGTAAGACTGGCGTAGAACCCATAGACGTAGGCCTTGTACGCCGCAGAGGTGGTGTAGGTCGCCATCAGAGTCTGACCGTTGCCAGCGGTGATCTTGGCCAGGGTAGCCCCGCCGTCGATGGCGATAGTGATATCCCCATTGTTGGTCAGGTTGGACCCCGCGGTTGCCACATAGGCGCGGAAGATGCGAAGCCAGTTGTCGCCGAGCGGATAGGCCTCCTCGTCGCCGTTCATGTTCAGGGTCTCGGACATCAAGGCCCAAGAGTCGTCGATGCCCTCGATAGTGATGGTTCTGGCCCCAGTGTCAGCGGGAGCGTCGGTGGCGAAGGTGCTTATCACCTGGAGAGCCTGACCTTCGGTGGGATACGGAATATTCCCGCCGACCTCCCAGATGTCCTCACCTGCGGCGGTATCGATATCGGCATTGGCACCGAACTTCCGGACGGCGTCGAGGCCGTCGATCTCGCCTCGGGCGACGGAAAGTTTGAAATCACTGATAGGACGCACTGCCCTCTGAAGCGGTCGAGACATAGTTAGTACCCCCGATTTCGGTCGAAGTCTTCAATCTCCGACTCATTGTCAGTCCCGCTGGCGAATGGCCCACTGAAGTCATTGGCGCCAGCGAGATAGTAGCCAATGAGCTCTTCAACGATTTGAGGAAGACCGGAAGAGGAGAGACCGACGGCTCCACTACCAAACCACTCGACACCCACAGTGCCAGTCTTGATGCTTTTGATATTGCCGGCATCGTCGGGGGCTTGAATAGACGGATCCTCGATAAGGGCGAGTGCCAGCTCACAGGTGGCGTCGAGTACGAATTGTGGAACCGCATCCTCGGCGACCTCATTGCCCTCAGGATCAGTAAGACCGCTCCGAGGCCAATCGAGTGCCTGCGCGTCCGAATACTTTGTACCAGCCCAGTACCGACGATCCAACATCTTCGTGGCAGTGACCAAGGCCTTGGCCTGAGTCTCTTCACTAGCAGCCGTCCATAGTTCGGCGTGGATCAAGTCACCGAAGTATGTATCAGCATCAGCTACGTTGATGTAGCTATTCGTCCCGACTACCAGTGCCATCGGGGTCCTCCTCTTCCTCGGACTCAGAGTCCGGCTGTTCGGTGTCGATCAGAGCCTCGTCCAGATCATCTTCCATCGCATTGATGAGCTCCTCAGGAATACGAGGAAGACCACCAAGCTCACGGAGCATATTAATGACGGGGTCTCGAGGATCAAGCGGAGCACCAGCACGGGAAATGTCCTCGAGGGCAGCTGTGAGTTCACCGAGATTCTGGAATCTGACGGTCTCAGGTGTGAGTGTAGGCTTCAGATCATCATCAAAACCATTCAGTCTCCACAGGGTACCTATAAAGTCACGGTCATAAGCTTCGGTTAGCTCAGTCAGTGTGGAGTCGACTGTCAGATAGAAGTTATGAGTCTTGTCCTGAGACAGAGCGTGTGAACCACGAGCGTTCCTACCGAGCAGAAGTTGCTCGACGCCAATAATCATGGCGATGGTATGAGTCACACGGTCGATGGCCTTACCGAGTTCCTCAAGCGAGTTGGATTCGGAGCTCAGTAGCTCCATGTCCCACTGCTTGACCTGGCTCGGTGTCCCCTTATCGTCCTGGGTCTGATAGGTCAGCGAATCAAGCACAAGCCCAGTGTCCGTTGACCTGATGTGGTTCTGAACGAAGGTCTCCATGGCACTGATAGCAGTATCCATCTGAGCCTTCGTCATCTTGCCCTTAGTCACATAGTCCTGCAACAGGGCCTTGGGAGCGCGGCCAATCGGGACGCCACGAAGATCGGTCTCAAAGCCGACACCTTCAAGTGCTTCATACCTTATGACTCGCTTCGCGTGGGGAACGATGTGGCGGAAGAGTCCAAGCCCTTCTGGGCCATCGCTGAGAGTATCATCCACAACGTAGACCAGCTTCTGGCGAGGTAGAAAGATCTCACTAGAGTCATGTGGTGAAGTTTGGAAGACGCCATTGACATCACCATGCTCGTTGACATCCCAACGCTCGATAGTGGACTGAGCCCGAGGCTCGATATCCAGAAGACCGATCTTCCCATCCTTACGAAGCTTGGCCGTCCACTCCTGTAGGGAGAAGCCATAGAATCGATACATGGAAGCACGGCGGACAACACGAGACCATGGAGTGTCCATGTCATCCATAACCGACTGAACATAGTCGGCGGCTTCCTGAGCAGCCTCACTATCATCTACCGGCGTAACCGACCACTTTGCCTTGGCAACAAGGTTCAGGAAGTATCGGACGCCTGCAGCGACGATTCCGACATTGGCCAGAATCTCAGCAAACGTCTTGTACCTCGTAGTGCCAGTGAGGTCGGCGTTCTTCTCGCCATAGTCCACATAGCCACCCCACGTCGGTACGCTCGTGACGCCGAGAACCTTCGTCGGAGGGTAGGCTACCTTTTGGACGTTGCCCTCTCGTAATATGGTCATAGCATCGCTGAATCGGTTATCCACGAGTCACCACCGTTGGTCCTGCAGCTACAAGCTCATCACGGAGCGGAACCAGCTCGGCGAAGGCTCGACTTGCGCTGTCGACTTGGTCTTTGAAGTCACTGTTTGGGAACTTACTAAGTTCTTCAAGGAATGTCTCGTTCCATGTTCCACGAATGAGGTAGACATTACCCGCCTCAGCCTGTGAGGCCAGCGGCTCGGCCCGAGTCTCTTTGTCGCCCGACTCGGGTGAGGCCTTAACACTGAATCCCGCCAACACACTGATCAGCTGACCAACCTGTGCTTTACCAGCTTGCCCTGGATCCTGCGGTAAACTGATCTTGGTATCAAATCCGTCGATCACGGCTGTCTTCTTGATCTTATCCTCAACCGTATGAGGAGTACCACGGAACCGAGTATTATGCTCGATATAGAACCTATACCCGTTCCCGATCTTTACCCGACTGATCTTCGTGCCTGAAGTGAAGGCGGCTTGCTTCTTGACGCTGGCAGCAAGGTCCCAGCCACGGACAGTTTTGTCAATTTCTTCTGGAACAGAGTCGATGATCGGGAACCACTCCCGTTTGAACATACCGCCGCCTCGAGGTGAGGGGCGCTGCTGGAACTGAGAAGCTGTGGCGTACTCACGGAGGACACCCTTGTCTCGAGCTACCACTTTGGCCGTCATTCGGTTAGGCCACAGGAGCTCACCGTCTTCGACTCGAGGATCCTTGAATCCTATGGAGGTGACGCACTTTCGGTCAGCCTCGAATTCCATCGGAAGACATAGATGCTCATACCCCTGTTCTATCGCAGCACCGGAGACATCCTTCTCATGGACTCTCTGCATGATAACTACGATGGCAGATTCCTCGGGGTCATTCACTCGAGTCGGAACAACCTCCGTAAACCACAGCAAGGAAGCGAGTCGCTTAGCCTCAGATTCACCGTCCTTGATATTATGAGGATCATCAATAACAAACCGATCTCCACGCTCACCAGTCCCCAGACCACCAACGGAGGTAGCAATCTTAAAGCCCTGGTAATCGGTATCGAACCTCTTCTTGGCATCCTGCTCCTCGACAATCCTAAACCGATCTCCCCATAGCCGTTGATAGATCGGTGACCTTATGAGGTTACGGCAACGGCGGTTATCACGGATTGTCAGTAGGTCCGAGTATGAAGCTCCAACATATCGAAGGTCAGGCCTGTTCTTCGGACCCCATTCCCATGCTGGCCAGAAGACGTTAGTCGTCAAGGATTTCATGCAGCCAGGTGGGATATTGATGAGAAGCCTGGTCAGCTGATTGTTAGTGATAGCTGCAAGGTGCTCACAGATGGCATCGATGTGCCACCCGCCCTGGAACTCACGATTAGGTTCTAGCACTGACCACAGGAGTTCGATGAAACGCCGGAGGCTTGACTCGGCATCCGCCTTGTCTAGCTGGTCCAAGACATAGTTAGGATCCATTTCATCAAGTTTCAGCGGCTGTCCCATCTCACCTCCTTAAGTGATGGAGACTACCCTAGGCGGTAGTACATAGGTTACTTCTAACTGAGTAGTTGAGGACACCTTGGGTTGTGCAAGCCATAATGCGGTCGGTGCTGAGTAATTCGAGATATCCTGAAAACGGAAGTCAGTATACCCGCTGATGTTGATCTGATTAAGACTGTTGGTTAATGTCTGCCAGCCATCAGTCGGTGCACTTGGCCAATCTAAGTACTTGGTAAAGCTGCCAGCGTTCCAGTCGCCACTATCAATAGGCCCAGCTACAAACGAGCCAACCCAAAACAACCAGACGAAGTCGTCGGGATCAAAGGGCGGGTATGATCCAGTCGAAAAGGCCATATTGAGGCGGGCACTGATGACTGTGGACCCCACAGGGATACTGCTCGTATCAAAGCTGATGAATCCTCGCCACTCCTCAAAGACCTGCCCACCTGTAGGAGATGGGTCACGCCCAGTGCCCCCGTTTGTTGCCCCATTATAGACAGTATAGGTGTAGTTGTTAGACTGCACTCCGCTATCGAATGTGGCTCCTGTACCACTACCTGTTGTGCTGTACTGCGTGAAGCTAGTAACAGGAACACTATACAAACCCTGCTCGCTGATGGTCAGACCTGTGATTGCACCGCCACCGTCGACCGAAGTTACCGTGATCTCAGCCCGAGTATATGCAGTACCCCCAGCCAGCACAACCACATCACTTACAGCATAGCCACTACCGCCGGCATTAATGGCCACACTGGTCAGTGACTTGGTATACTCGTAGCGGATGGTTCCGCCACGGGATGGTACTGGACTGAAGGTCGCTACGGGCATATTGACCTACGGGGCTTCGAAGTAGTTAATCACCGTCGCCGTTCTGGTAAAGGTGTAGGTGTTGGACAGTGTGAACCATGTCTCATTGAAAGTCTGTAGCTGGCCCTCGGGTAGATCCTTCTTCTCGAACCGGAAGTCTACCGCAACCAAGTCAACTCCATTGTCATCAAAGACAAAGTTGAAGCCATGGCTCGGACGGATCAGACCGTAGTTGCTAGCGATCTCGTTGTAGGCCGTAATGACGGCACTGACTGTATTCCAGTTGCAGTCCTTGCGACCACCAAACTCAAGGTTCACATATCTGGCCATTGCTTCCTCCATGTCGAAAGGCGATACTGGTCGAGGCTTATGCCTAACCATTTCGCTTGTACTTGATCGTAACGTGGACCTGGTCAACATTACCAGTTGGGGTACTTGTATCTACCCAGATCCAATTCCCAGACGAGATGTTGGCTACAGAAATAGTGTATACAGTTCCTGTTGTAGTGCTTGATGTAGCCTGCAATGGTGTTATCGCTGTGCCAGCTGAACTCCTATCGCTACCGTAGTAGAAGCGCATACCCTGGGACGGGGTACTAGTACCAACAACCACACCACGAATCTCAGTAATGGTGATGTTATACGGCAGACGGATAAGAGTTACATCATCACCACCGTTTGGAGCAAGGATAGTAAAGCCCCAAACATCATCGCGGGTCTGCCACTCAGGAACACCGCTTGAGCTCAGTCGCAGGTAGTCGTAATCACTACCAGCGGCAAGCTTCGAGAGCGTATTGGTAGCAGAGGCATAGAGGATGTCACCAGTGGCGTAGGTATTGAAGCCGGTACCACCGTAGAGCTCATCAATCGTAGTACCTTGCCACACGCCAGTACCGATAGTACCAACTGTAGTGATGGATGCCTGAGTGAAGTGTTCACCAGCCACAAAGTTAGTCAGCTGATCGTGGTCAATAGCTGATTCATGCTGGGTAACGCTTGACTCAGAGATCCGAGCATCAGCAAAGGTACCACTTATAATGGCCGAGGCAGCGTGAGTGTGGCCAACCTCAGAGATGCCGGCTTCGGCGTAAGTCTGATTGACCCAATCGCCAGCACCACTCTCATAGACCAAGATCTCATTGTCAGTAATAGCTGTGATTGTAACATCAGCACCCTGAATCTTGTCTGCGTTCCACTGAGCTGTGGTATTTCCAACCTGTGCGGCCGTCACTGAGTGAGGATTAGCTGTATTTGCAATGTGGGTGTCAATCTGAACATGGGTATTGGTACCCACATTCAGAATGAGCGTATGGTCAATGCTTGCCACAGTGAAGTGCTCAGCCGCAACGAAGTTCAGCAGAGCATCGTGGTCGATAGCCGCCTCATGTTGAGTTACACTGGTCTCCGAGATTCTGGCATCAGCAAAGGTCCCACTAACTACGTCAGAAGCGGCGTGCGTGTGCGAGGCAGCGGCAATTCCCGCTTCAGCAAGCGTCTGATTGATCCAGGTACCCGCGCTATAAACGAGGATCTCGTCATTACCGATAGCTGTGATGGTAACGGCTGAGCCTTGAATCTGGTTCGCATTCCACTGAGCCGTTGTGTTGCCGACCTGGGCAGCAGTGACTGAGTGTGGGTTCGCAGTACTCGCAATATGGGTATCGATCTGGGCATGGGTATTAGTACCAATGTTCTGGATATTAGCATGATCGATACTGGCTTCTGTGAAGTGAAGAGTGGCATTGGCAATGTGGGTATCGATCTGAGCATGGGTATTAGTCCCTGCGCCGCTCAGATTCTGGTGGACGATGTTACCCTCAACGAGAGTTAGCTCGATATCGTGGGTTACAGCGTCAAGAGCAAGACTCAGGCGGTCATTCTCCGATTTAATGGCATTAAACTGGAGATCGACGCCCGCTTTGGTATAATATAATGATAAGCCAGAGCCTGCACTGCTTGCCGTATTAGTTTCACCAGACCCACCTCCGGGTAAGTCACCCAGCTCGGCATACTTCTTCGCAAGCCCATCTTCGCTATCCTCAAGCAGGATTCGATCCGCGTCCACAGGTACTAGTTTCTGGGAGGCAGTGTCGAACTCGTCGGCTACGTTGATGTGGATAGCATTCGCGTCTGTTCCAGAGCCCCCGCCACCAAGAATTTCAACCACATACTGAACCTGTGATCGAACTTCTACTTCGTAGTAATCAGGTCCTACGGATACTTCGTATGTATAGGTTCGGATTGAGACTTCATCAGCCATCACGAGGTCCTTATGGTGACTTGGTCCTTAACGACCAAAGTTCCTCGAGCGATGGTCTTGATGGTAGTACCGCCGACCTTCTGCTGGATATCGTGCTGATACTTGCCAGGGTCCACAGTTGCGGTGTCAGCAGCGGGCAGAGTGAAGGTAGCGGTGTCAACGGTGCCGCCGGCAATGCTTGCGGTCAGGACTACCGCGACGGGCTCGATGGTGAGGACGGCGTTGGTATCATCCGCATCGTCCATAGCCGAGTCGGGTTTGGCAGTGTAGAAGAAGAGGTCAGAGGAGATATCGACGGGATCGCCAGTCTCGGGGTCTTTGAACTTGAGGGCCCAGGTGTGGTCATCACCCTGGGTTAGTACCATATCGAACTTGAAGAGAGACTCCCTCATGTCTAATCCTCGTTTTCTTCAGATTTGACTCCTCGCTTAACCAGGGCCCGCATCTGGTCCCGTTCTTCCTGGCTAAGCTCGGAGGCGTCGAACTCAATCGGGCCTCCATCTCGACCCGAGTGCTCCTGAGTAACGATCTCCCTCTGGTCAAGATACTGCTTGCCAAGGAAGATTGCCATCGGGGCACTGTCATCGGCCAGTTTGAACTGCTTCCGACGCAGACTGATTTTACCGAGTTGCTTGCCCTGTTCCCAGGCATCGCGGACTCGCTCATCTTCTCGGATTAGGCGATCAAACGTCTGTTTACGGATGCCAAGAAAAGCAGCCGCTTCAAGGCGGGTGCATTGGAGACGTGCCAGTTTCCTGACGTCTTTTAAGCTTATGTCTTTCTCTGTTCTAGCCATCAGATGTAACATATACCAGTTCGCCCTACTTGTCAATCTATAAATGATTTTTCTTGACATCAGAATCCAGATTTGATATTATATAGTAAACGCCTTAAGGAGGAGAAACTGAATGGCGCGAAAGCGGAAAGATCCTTTCAGACGCAGGAGATCGGCAAGACCAACAAAGCTTACGAGGGAACAGAAGGTTCGACAGGTACTTCGGGACGAGGCCTACGTCGGAACAACTAACGGTCCTCGGTGGGTCATCTATACTACCAAACTCGGCAAACTCACAATCCACATATTCAGAGCTCCGTTCGCGGCTAAGCATCTCTTCGATCTGATGGTAGAAGAAGATGAGCTGCAGTGGGTGGATGATGAGTGCGTCCAAACGGAGTCGGGGCTAGTCCTGAAGGGCAATGAACTTCGTAGAGTAGCTGAGATGGAACTAGCCCGCGTAGAACGTGAGTGGTTCTCACTCAGTGAAAGATACCACGATGATGTTCGGCATATGAGAAGTGATAGACCATACGTCGAGCGTCCAGACCCTCATACGGTTCGCAAGCGGAACAGTCGAAGAGGGATGATCCTTGCCAAGACACTCGCTGCAGAGATGGGGATGAAGCCTCGCGAGTTCCGCAGCAAGCTCCGTCGCCTCGGCGTTGAAAAGCCGGACAAGGGTTGGGCATGGCGAACACCAGAAGAAGCCGCACGAATGAAAGCTCTAGTTCGTCTAGGCCATACTCGTGTAGTTAGTGTAGACTTTTCAAGAGCGGGGAAACGTGAAGATTCCATACAAGCCGATGCTAGCGAAGAAGTCAGAAGCGGGGACGATTCCTGATGGCGACTACTCCTACGAACTTAAGTGGGATGGCATCCGCGCCATTATCGTTATCCGTGATTCCGGGGTTACCATATTCTCTCGTAGTGGGAGAGACATCACCCGGCAATTTCCTGAGCTTTCCCGTACGGGGCCTCGAGTACTTAAACCTGGGGTCTACGACGCCGAGCTATGCTGCCACAACGAAGATGACATTCCAGCCTTCCCACTTGTCACTAGCCGGCTACATCTGGGCAGTGGTCGCAAAGCGGCGTCTCGGTCTAACCCAGCTACCGCCTACTTGTTCGACGTTTTGGAAATGGATGGTGAGGAACTACTTTCTGAGGCTTACGCCACTCGCCGCCTACACTTGGGAACAGCGATGCTTCATCGAAGCTTGTACTGGGAACTATCTCAAGTTCATGAGGACGGTCGGGCCCTTCTACAGCGAGCAAGAGATGAAGGCCGCGAGGGAATCATGGCTAAGCTTAATGGGGCTCCATACTACCCTGGAAAACGTCGTAAAGCTTGGACCAAGGTAAAGATCAAATTCCATGAAGATGTCAGGATTGTGGGTTACACCGATGGCGTCGGTAAGCGAGAAGGTTTCTTCGGAGCTCTTATCCTCGAAGATCTCGATGGTAATCTATGTGGAAGGGTTGGTACCGGGTTCACTGACGTTGTATTAGAGCGCGTATATCAACGATTGAGTGACCAGGGTGTCCGAGAGACGTCTAAAGGCATCCACTGGTTACGCCGGGCGTTATCGTGTGAAATCGAATACATGACGAATACCGGAGGCGCCAGACGGGAACCTGTATTCCGCGGTTTGAAGGACGATTAGCCCTCTTTAGGCCACCAGGCATCGATCTGATTAAGTAGAATCCGATAGATAGGACGAGGAATCCGCTGACGCTCGAAAGCGTGGTCGAGGCTCTTGCGAATGTCACCCGGATTCTCGGGATCCCGCAGACCGGCAGCCCGCCAATCGCAGAGCATCTCCACAAGATCCACCAAGGTCATACCCCAGATACCATCATCGTGAAACTCAGGGTGGTGACGATTGACGGACTTGTGATGGTCCACAGCAGGACGGACTCCATCAATGATTCGGTGGTATTCATCCGTACCGTACTTGACGCCCTTGAGCTTAGTCACAAGCTCATCATAACCCGACTTCTCAGGTTCCTCAAGCTTGCTGGCATCATGGACCCGGGCGCGTTCCATCAGCTCAGTTGCCACAGTAGTCAGCAGTCGCTGAACTATCATCTGATGAGCTTTGGTGTCTTCTGTAGACGGCATCATTTCCTCGCTCGTAGTATGGGCACTATGACCCACTTGGTGAGTCCTGCCAGCAGTAACAGTACCACTGTGGCAAGGAAGATGTATTCCTTGTATTCTGGCAGAATGTTAATGAACCGATCAAAGGCGTTAACCGCCTTCTCCGGCTGGAGAGCTTCCTGGATATTGGGCATTAGCCACCGCCGTTATCCTCCGGCTTGTGCAGATCACGATGGAGTCGTTCCATCCTATCCCGGATCTCGGCATACTGGAGAACATCGACGGTGGTCACTTCCTGAACTATAGACGGGTGTGGATTCTGCAAGGCATCAGACGCCACATGGCAGATACTGATGTTTCCCAACTTGAGTTCAGAGAACTGCTCAACCGCAAGTCTCAGTTCTTCCAGGGTCTCTTTGTACGCCCGAGCTTCACCAGCCGTCATGTAATAGGGCTGGTCATCGGGCAAGCCGTCAAGATTCTCGTCCATCTTGTCGACTATGAATCCTGCTTGTTCCAGAGTATTCAAAAAGGGTCTCGCTCCTTCAGTAATTCAAAGAAGCGACCGGCAGTGATGGCCACCGGTCGCTGATTTCAAAACTCAACACGAGTCGAGCTCAACTGTCGCGGTGATCTAGACTCTCCTACATGAACCACCTTCATGCGCTTTAGACAGGACCATCATCCCGTCGGCCGGAGTGCCCAGGGTTTCGTCCGCCAAGCCTGCGAAGTCAGTCGCCGGTAAGGCGGGGTGAGTGTACCGCGACAGGTACATCAGTCCTTGAGCCACCAGAACAGGTCCAGCAGGCACAGGGGTCCGAATTTGAACATTGCTCGCTCCTTCGTTCGCGTTGCTCGACAGGTTCAGCAGCTAGTCACGCAGCCACCAAAAAATGTCCAGCAGACACAAGGGACCAAACTTGAACACGGATCACCTCCCGCGCATCAATGAGAGCTGCTCTCGAATCTTCCTTGCTTCCGAAACGAGAACATTCCCCGTGACAAGCCCATCGGTAAATCCGATGGTGGTTCGGACGAACGGGCGAGAGACCGCCACCTCAGCGACCAGCTTCTCAATCACTCCCTTAGCCCAGCGAGCAAAGGCCGCATCTCTCATCGGCTCATCGAGAGTCGATTGAATCTCGTTGAGGTCGGTAAGGTCAGCGACGGGATTACTAACAAGGCCCAGTTGGATCAACTGTTCGAGGAGTTCCTCCGGCGGGTTTTGGATTGCGCCAGAGTTGAGGAGTTGTTGAAGTAGCTTACGCTCGCTCATGTTCCTCCTTCTTTACAATTATAATACGATATCACGGTTCTTTGAGTCAACCCTTAAATGATCCGACCACTGAATCTTTGGCGTTGACTTAAGGTTTCATATTATGTATTATTAGAATCACAGAAGGAGAAACGATGTTCAAACCCGGCACGAAAATTGAAGTCAGCGCGGAGGCGATTCGGAAGAAGTACAAGAAGGTGAGACTTCATCCACAGATGACCTGGAAGCCGGCGACGGTGATCCGCGCCATCAATCAGACCGTCTCCTTCAGAGTCAGCGACGGCGACAAGACAGTCTGGAACCTTACACTCCAAGGAGCTAGCAATTTCCGTGTACCAAAGTCATGACCCACACGCTGAGGGATACCTCAATCCCGATACCCATGTGACCTTCGGTCAGCACAAGGGAGAACTTTGGACACGAGTTCCAATCAGTTACCTGCGGTGGATGTGGAATAACAACCATACCCACATCGAGCACGCGGTCAAGGAGATGGAACGGCGAGGAATGTCGTTCACCAAGATCGAGCTCGAGTTGTCGGGACACGCCATCGACCGCGCAAGCCTACATGATAACATTCGACGAAGCTGGGAGCGTGAAGGTCTACCGCAAGGTATCGGGCTCAATCTATGGCTGACGAGGCTCGCAGCCGAAGCCCACAAGACCAAACCCACCCGGCCCGGTCAGCGGGTGCATCTCGGCTTCGTCTTTGAATTCTTCGAGGGAGAGCACTGGCCTGTGCTCAAGACTATTTACCAGCAAAGCAAACGGAAGCGGGGTGAAAAGCATGAAAGCACTGATCGAGAGCGAGCTCAGGCGGATGGGACAGCAGTACGCGACCCTCAACCTGATCGGGAAGGACGGCAAGGAGATCTCTGGGGAGCTGACCGAAGGTAACGATGGCTTCAAGATCGCCGGAACCGTCTTCACCTGGGAGGACATCAAGGACATCGACCCGTCCACCAACATCATCACGCTGAAGCCGACGGAGGAGCCGTCTGGCGAGGAGACCGGGTAGCACCGGTGAAGCAAGGGTGGAAGGGGCTCGGGACGGAGCTCGGGTCCCTTCTTTTAACCCGCGGAGAAGGCATGAAAACCGAATCCTTTTGCTGGCACTGCCAACGCAAGCTCCTACCTAAGAAGGGCGGCGGATACTACTTCGCTATAGTCGAAGATCCGCTGGGCCACCGGCATCGTGTCCACAAGGACTGCCTGCAGTGGAGCGTGGAAGACGGCAATAAGGCCATTGAGGTGAATCATGGAGCATAACAAATCCCGAGCTGTTCACTGGAGCCCGCCCTGGAAAGTCCTGGGTATCTACCTCCTCATCCTAGCCCTCGCTGCAGTTGCCACCTGTGTCTATGTTGACCACAGGTCCAAGCAGATTGAGCAACAGTATGCGCCGGTTGAGGAGGACCCTCCGAAGTGAGCGACAAGATAATCGAGTTCCCCGTACCGTCGGGCGAGCTCGTGTGGATTACTGGGAGCTTCTGTGAGGAGTGTGGTTGTGAGGACTGTCGAGCGAGAAACGGCAAGGTCTTCAAACGGGAGATACTCCAACAGCTGAAGTTCAAGTTCCGACCACCGATCCACGACGACTGCGACTGCCAACTCGTGGAACGGATCATAGGCGAAGAGAAGGGCGATTACAACCACTACAAGCCGGGCATCAGGAGACTACATCCGCTACGGCTTGACGAATAGGAGATCAAGATGGCGACAATTCCCGACGTTCTGGCAATGATCGAAGACCTGTCCCCGGCTGACAAGATGGAGCTCGCAAGCTTCATCCACGAGTCCCACCTGGGTATGATGTCCCTCTGTGTCATGATGGGCAGGAAGGACCCGAATGACATGGGCGACGTAGCCAGGATGATGCTGCCGGGCATCCTCAATCCTCAGGGCTGGGACAACCACCTGAGAGCCAAGCAGCTCTCGGCCGAGCGTAAGAACCTGAAGCGCGCAAGCTTCGGCCCGGAAGGAGTCGATGATGGCAAGGAAGGATAGACGCAAGTACCGCGTGGGCGCGGTGTACGGCTTCTACGAGCTCATGGAAGACCTCTACAACATGAAGACCGTCATGTATAAGGCTCCGGGCAAGGATACCTGGAAGCCCATGCACCCTGGCTACACCTACAGCTGGCAGTTCAGGTTCTTCAAGGTCATGGCCGGCCAAGGCCGGTTCGCCAGGGCAGTACGATGCGACGGTTAGCTGGCTTCCTCCTGATTGCTCTGGTCGCCGGCTGCGAGCAAGACAAGCCTCCACAGGTGCCGGACAAGAGAGTCGAGCCAGTGATCCACGATTACGGCCTCGCCTGGTACGACACCTTAACACCGCCTACACGGCACGAGCGCCAGCCAGTCAGCAAGGTCGCCTCCTGGGGATGCTGCCCTGAACGGCCGGAGTCCCTGCTGTGGGGCTACAGAGGCTGGGGAGGCCCATCATACTGGCCCGCCTTCGTAGACACCATGCTAGGCGGCCGCTGGGTCCACCCTCAAGGCGAGATCGACCCACGCCGAGTATGGCTCAACAGCGCCGGCCAGTGGCAGTACGGCTACCTCAAGCCTCACTGGAACAGAGTGCTCGTTAAGCTCTGGGTCCCAGGCCCCGTGAGAGTCTATGACCCATGCAACTACATCGAAGAGATAGAGGCCGGCCTGCCCGGCTACCCATTCCCAGAAGGATGGACACCGGAGGACTGCGAATGATCGTCTTAATGCTCGCCTTGCTTGCGCTAGGAGTACTGGGGCTGGGGATAGCGGTATTCCTTGCCCTGTCGCTACTGTTCGACAGCACCAACGATGAGGGGACGAGCAATCACGCATGAGACAGAGGATCACTAACACCATGCGGGTAGTACTGTTCGGAGTTCTGCTACCCGTCTACCTAGCGGCAGCTTTTGTCTGCTGGGAGGTCTAGATGCTGAAATGTGGATACTGTGGGACCCGGGTTACCAGCATAGGACACGCCGAAGCCCACAAGCGAGTATGCCCCAAGCGAGGAGAGAAGAAAATGAGCGACAGAATGCGAGCACAGATGCAGTTCGAGGAGCCGGACGAGATCATGGTCACGGCCTCCTTCACCATGTCGGTCGCCGACTGGAAGAGACTCTTGGACCAGCTGCCCGAGGGCGTAGCTCCCTATCCCGCCCTCAAGTTCAAACGGCTGATTCGTCAGATCACCGAGGCTGCTGGAAAGCAGTCCGAGTTCGCCATCGAGAGTGAATAGTCCCAACCGATAAGGAGATAAAATGAGCAACGACACGCCTACCTGCGGAAACTGTGAGCTGTTCGAGGAGGGACAGCAGGGCTTCGGTACCTGCACTTTCCCGCTGCCTCACTGGATCTCCGTCAACCGCCACGTCCACAGGGACCGCGGCAACTGCCGGACCCATGTGCTGAAGGGTGCGATGGAAACGCCCGGAGGCGGAGATCCGGACCACGCTGCCGGTAAGTAATAGGAGGAGCTATGTTCTGCGGAAACTGCAACCAGGACTTCTCCAAGTGCGAGTGCGAAGGGGTGGAGGAGAAGCTGGACGGAATCCCCAACTTCGTCTACAACAAGTGCAAGAAGTGCGGCAAGCACTACGCCCGCTGTCGGTGTGAGGAGCCGGATCTCGCGCCGAACAAGAGCTTCTAGTATTCTGGGCCGGGACGGCGGCGCAAGCGGTGCCTACGGGTGCGTCTCTGCTGCGTCGTCTACCCGGCCCTTCTTGTGGACTCGAGAAAATTTGTCGGGTTAAGAACTACACCTACTCGAGATTTTTGTCGGGCTGTGCTGGGCCGGCTTAAGGCCGTCGAGCGATAATCGCGGGCGGCTTTTTCAGGGCTACGCCATGTCGTATTTATCCCGATATGGCGCAAGGGACGATTGGAGACGATAAGGAATGGAATCATCGGGTACAATGCGCCCTCATGCGGACAGGCGTCATACGGAACGATACGCCATTATAACGGAACGGACAATCGGACACAATGCGCCCGTATAAGGAATGGAATCATACGCCCTCATACACCGTCATAAGGAATGGAATCATAAGGCATCATACGCCATTATAGCGACACGGACAATGAGGAACAATACGCCCTCATAACGGAAGTAATTATACGCCCTCATACGCCATGATAAGGAATGGAATCATACGCCGTCATAAGGAATCATGGGTAATGAGATCATAAGGAACAATGATCCGTTATACGCCATGGCTACAACGCGGCACTATACGCCATCATACGCTGTAGCTACAATGAGGTACTATACGCCATGTATATACGGGTCATATGGGAAGGACGTATAAGGCATCATACGCCCATGGCCATATACCGCGATACTGTGTCCCATATATAGGACACAGTCATCGGGCGTGGCGTATATGCGGCGTTAGGCGATAACGGCGCGCATCATATCAACCACGAGCAAGAAGTACATGGCGAGGACGGCGAGGACACAGAGCAGGCCTTTGATGGTGTTCTTCATGGTGTGATGTCTCCTTAGTAGGCGATAACGAAAGTGTAGCAGAGCTTCGCGGTTTCGATGAGCAGCGGGGCGAAGACGGCGAGGGCGAGGAGGGCGAGGGAGAAGCGTTTCATGGTAGGTGCCTTTCGTTGAAGTTATTATATACATAGCAAGACGCGTTCCATGTCCTGTGATAGCTCATATTCCCTAATACGCCCCGATTGTTTCCTGACCGCAGTGCATAGTGCGAAAGCGGAGTGCAAAAGACGTGTTCCTCAGAATAGCTCCTTATCCCTGATGATCCCTGAGAATCCCTTATAATAGAAGCCGTATTTGCGCTTTGCACTGCGGTCGAAAGTCGAGTTTTATATTACATTTTTGCAACAAAGAACTCCGCCGCTATCCCGCGCCGTCATAGGAGACAACGCGGAATAAGAAGCTATTCAGAGGTCATTTCATCCATCTTGGTCAACGTCAAGAGCGTTAGGACCTCAAACGGCTCGTATTCGGGATAGTTGCGGGCAAACAGGGACATGGCGTAATTAAGGTCCATGTCAAGGGCGCGTAGGAGCATATCACACGCGCGGCGGTCGGATTCGGAATAACGGGTAGGGTATTCGGTCATATCAGCCTTCATTAGTTGCTCATAACGAACATGAGGCACAGTTTGACGGTTTCAATCAGAATCGGCGCGAAAACGGCGATGGCGACGATTGCGAGCGGGATACGAGGATTGATTTTCATTTTCGGTTTCCGTTTCGTTCGGGTTTCATTGTATACATAGCAATCGGTGTTCCATGTCCTGTGATAGCGTATCGTCCCCGATAATAGCTCGTTGTCAACCTAATCGTGCAGATATCTGCAATGGACATTGCAAAATGCGAGTTTGGAACGGAACAATCAGGGATCATAAGCTATTTGGAACCGTCATAGGACATGGAACGCAGGTTGCTATATCATCAGTGAAGGCGCGAATGACGCGCCGACACAAAAAACCGACAATGAGGTGCTACAATGAATACCGAATCCAAAAATCCCGAAATCGCCGACACCGATTCCGCCGATACCTTCACCGTCGCCGACATGGCTCGTGATCTCAACATCGACCCGAAGACGGCGCGTGCTCGCCTGCGACGTGCCTACCTCGCCGATGATTCCCGCGAGTTGCCCGAACAGCTCGAAACGGGCAAGTGGGAGTTCAACGTCGCCGATACCGACGTGATCGCCGCCGTGATCTCCGAATAATCCCGACCGTTCCTCGACACGGTGCGCTGCCTCACGCGGCGCGCCGTTTCTTTTTGTCCACAGGGATAGCTCATAGTAGCTTATTGTGGCGAATCCTCAGGCGGTTTGAGCGCCGATAATCGCCTCGCTCGACATATACCTCACCCGACCGATTCAAACGCCGTGAGGCCGATTACAGGACGCCTGAATGGGCGTCACGACGAGCTACGATGAGCAACAGCAACGGCGTGGCAGGTTTTGAACTTACGGCAGGAGCGCATAGCGGCAGGTTTTGAACTTACGGCTGCCAGCTACCAACGGCCCTACTACCAAATGGCTACCACTACCAGCTACCACGAATGGCTACCAGCTACCATCACTACCAACTACCATTTGGCTACCAGCTACCAAGCGGCCACTTCTTAACTTACGGCAGGCGCCCAGCAGCGTCCCTTGGCGCCCAGCGGGTTTGTCAACGTACAACTGTACGACGATTCTGCTACGGGCGCCAGCAGGCACCGTACAGACGCCGAGGGCAGTATTCCACAGGTGATGTCAGGAGGTGTAAACAAGAAAACGGGCAGGCACCCGAAGGCACCCACCCGTCCCACTCGGTGCTACAAGTGGTGCTAGTCGGTCAGCAGCGCGACGAGGGCATCGTGGTGCTTCGCGTCGAAGGTCCAGCTGCCGTCCTTGATGGGCTTCGGCAGGTCCTTCGGGGCGTCCTCGGCGCGGTAGATCCGGCGCATCTTGGCCCGGGCGACCTTGGGGTCGATCTCGAGCTCCTCGCGGGCGATGGCGGCGATGGAGACGGTCTCGACCTTGGCCTCGGTCTTCTTCGCGTCGGTCTTCGTGGTGTCGGTGTTCTTGCTCATTGTAAATCCTCCGGTCAGGGTTTGGATGTGACGCCTTCGTTAGCGTCTTGTATGATAGGATATGCAATCGGCGTTCCAATTCTTCTGGTCTATTGTGGTTTCCAATGACAGCTAATTGTCTATTCCCGCTGTGTCTTTTCGCGAAGATGGTGTGTCAAAATGCACAGTCCATAAGTCTTTAAGCTGCATAGGCTTACGGTAGCTTTCAGACTTAAAGCTGTGCAATAAGACACAAGTCCACAAGCCGACGCCGGCTCGAAGGAAATCGGCTCTGGCTATGGCAGCCACTCGGCTGTCGGCCGATATATAGAGCTTTTGGCCCATATTGATGGCTTTCTACCGGTCGGTGCATACATACAAGCGTGTCCAGTATGTATAAGTCATTGATATATATACTACTTATCATAATTCCCAAGACATATTTCAAGCTCCAGTTATGATGATGGCTCCAGTTATGAGAATACAAGCCACAACACACTACCATCTCATAACCGGCATAACTGGAGCTCGTGACGTACATACGTTGTCAATTATGCAAATTCGGCTTATAAGATACGTACTTTCAACGACTTACACGCCTACCATGCCAAGAGATCCGAATATGGATAGCTTTTAGCCGAAATATCGGCTCACATACTGGACAACCACATCATAACTGGAGCGAGCCATGTCTCATACCGGACAAACCGCATAATTCCTACCGGGCCTCTTAGAATGGGCACTGCCACTCTCATACTGGACACTGCCACATCACCTGTGGCGATCACTTTCGGCTAGCCAGCGGTACGGTAGCTCAATAGCTGATCGGCCGTAGAGGAAGAAGATGGTGCCCTCAGGCCTGAAGCGGTAGGAGATCTGCTGGTCGAAGGCCGAGTAGAACCTGTAAGTAGCGCGGCCCTCTACGTCCCACCTCTCGACCTTGCCGATATGTGGAAGCTCGCTTGGGCTACCAATCCGCCCTACTATTTCGCCCTGCTCGTCTACTACCAACAGCGCTTTGGTGTAGATAGCCACTACTCGATCTCGACTCCACAGTGGTGGCAGAACTCATCGTCCTCTGGCCCGCAGTACATGAAGTTGCTGATGATCCACTGGTGGTCGTCCGGGCAGTCTGGGTCGAGGTCGGCGTCTGCCGCTCTACTACCATTCTCGCCATTAGCACACCTGCTACAGAGAGTACCGTACTCCATGCAGATGTAGGCTATGGCTCTACCGCTGATTCGGCTCCGCTCGGGATAGCTACCACCGCCTACTACTTTCAGGTCGGCAAGATTCACTTCGGTCATTGGTCCTCCTCGGCATCATGGCCTCTCGTTGTAGTCGCAGTACGGGTCCCCGCTGTTGAAGCGGTCGTCCCAGGCCTGCCGGTTGATTCGCAGCTTGACGCTACCGTCCACCATCTCCCAGCACGTCTCGCACTTGTGGTGGCCGTAGTCGCTTACGAAGATGTTGAGACAGCCGCAGACCTCGCAGCCGTCGGTGTTCTTGGTGTCGCAGTTACCGCGCCGGCGCTCGTCGCATCCATCGCAGTTTTCGGTGGGATCGTTCATATCTTCTCCCCGTACTCGTTGATCTCGAACTCGCCGGCCTCGACCTTCTTGATGTAGGCCGTGAGGTCGTCGGCGATTGCCCACTTGGCTCTCGCCTTGCTACCGATGAGTTCCTTGGCGATGACGGTGGCGGGTCTGCCGCGTCGGCGCATTCCACTGACCTCGAGCCTCACTGCGGTCGCGATGGTCTTGAGGCGGAACAGGCCGATTTGTTTTGGGGTTTTCAGTTCAGACATGGTATGCGAACTCCTCGATGGTTTGGGTGGATTGCTGCATGGCGACGTAGGCTGTGTCTTCGGCTCCGTAACCTCGGACACTTTCCGTGCCGAACTCGAAGACCTTCCAGCACCATTTGCCGCCTGCAAGGGTGACTACCGCAATGAAGAGGAAGTCGTCGTGGTCGATGTAGGTGGCCGTCAGTGTGTTCTTCTGAGGGTTACCCTTCCATTTGAGGATGATCGGCTTTCCGTTCGGAGGCGATGGCATTGTCACCTCCAGTCATAGGCGGCGCAGGCTCGCGGAAGTCGCACCAGAGTTCGGCCGCCTTGTCGACCAGTTCGTCAGGTCCCTTGATGGTGATCTCGTACATGGCGCCCGCGTGAGTCCAGTTGCCAGAGTCGCATTCCACGAACTTGGCGGTGATCTTCAGTCGGTCTACTTCGTCGATGGAGAGGCACTCGTGCAATTCGGCCTGTGCCTGTTTGACGGCGCCCTCCTCATCGTCGGTAGCGAGCTCGAAAGCGAGGGCAGGGTCCGGGTCATCGCGGTCGATGTAATCCGCAACGCTGAGCCCTACTTCGTCTTGGTAGGTTTTCACGCCTAGACCTCCTCGAAGATATGCCACACGAGGCTACCGCCCATCATGAGCACGGTGTCGATGAAGCGCAGCTTGTGGTATGGGGTGGTGACGGGATGGCCGGTGCCGAAGATGTGGATGATGCGCTCTACCGTTTCCTTCTCGGGCTCGACCATGGCCCAGAGGACGACACGCCCGTTCTGGAGCTTGGCCGACAGGATACGAGCGCCCTGGGGCATCTTGACCTTCTGTTTGTCGTCCACCTCGATGGCGAACTTGTGGATCGTGGTTTTCATTGTCTACCGATCAATTCCCGGATGTCTTTAAACCGTTTGATGCCCCACCATCCAAATATGAGGCCGGCTCCTATTGCTTCGTTAAGTCCAAAGTGCTGCCGCAGGTACTCGTAGTACTCAGAGAACCATGTAGTCAGCATTGACCCTCACCCCATCACTACCGCGGCGGATCACGATCTGGCCGGGGTTCAGGTCGAGCGGCTCATCAAAGGTCGCGAGAGCCATACGAGGCTCACCGTTGACCTTGAGATAGCCGCGAGCGCGCCAGAACGGGATATGCTTCTTGCTGTGGCGCATCGGAACAGTGCGGTAGTGAAGTCGGGTGCTCGTCAACTCCGGCGGCGTACCAGGAACAGGGCCGGGGAAGTTGATTTGGAAGTGAGCATCCCAGCTTGGATCAGCACCAGTGAAGCCGCACATTCGACGGAGCATTGCCAGAGCGAAGTACTTGGCAAGCAGTTGTCGCTGATCGGCCGGCTTCATGCCAGGGTAGAAGTGCTCGAACCTACCGTAGTAGTATCGACGCATCTCCAGGGGAATCGTGCCGGCCCAACCGAGCTTTTCGAGCACCTTCCATGCCCGAAGATCTTCCCAGCCGATGGCGGCAACCGGGTCGGAGTCACGCAAGTACTCCTCGAACTCGATGGTGCGAGCTTCGACTGCGGTGTTCATGGCGTTCACGTCCCCGATGATCTTCGACTCCCGCACTGGAGTGGCGAAGTCGGTGACAAGGCGGACGAGCTGCTCGAAGTCATCCGAGTAGATCTCCATCGCGGACCTTGCGCCGGCGACGTGGGATTCGAGATGCCAGCCGGTAAAGTCTTCGATTCGGAACCGAACGTCAATACCGGGCGGGTGAAAACGGCGGACACATTCGTTGAGTCGGCTCAGAATGTGCAGCATTGACAGCTCGGCGATGTCTACCGAGTGTCCGTTGACGGGCTTCTTCGGTCCCATCGGAATCACGACCGGAATAGGTGTCCCGTCCTTGAGCGCCCGATTGACGATGGCTCGCATCGCAACCTGACTTTCGAGATTGGGCTTCGGTCCGTATCGCACCTGACCTGTAGCCATCATCCCGCGCATAATGCCGTTGAGGGCAGAATCGCCAGGATTGGCATCCAGACCAGGAAACCGCTCTAGGAAGAAATCCCGGATCTGGTCGGCATACGGGTTAGTGAGCCCCTCGACTCTTACTTCGCCTCTTTCCAAAATGGTAAACCTCCTTGGTTAATCCCAGCCTCGACACCCGCAGTAGTACAGGTCGGTGTCTTGGTCGGGACGATGCTCGAAGAACGGCAGCCGAGTGTCGCTGTCGCGCAGGCCACCGCATTCGCACTTGGCCTTGCGGCCGGTCAGGTCGGGCGGCGAGTAATTGATCTCCTCAGCACCAGGAGTGATGCCAAAGCAGATCACGCAGCCTCTCTCAGTGTTGGCGACATGACCGCACTTCATCATGGTCTCGCCTGGTATGATCTTCAATCGGTCTCCAGTTCGCTATGGATACGGACGTTGTGACCATCGCGCATTCCATGCTCGAAGCCATCGTTGTCGTATCCGGTCCTACTTCCTCGCGTCCGGCCGAAGCTCATTCGCTCGTGGACGAAGGCAGAGACCTTCTCGGCGCGCTGCTCGACGACCACTAGAGCTGTGGAACTAACTTCCTTGGCGAGTTCTCTTGTTATGTCCCTGAGTCGCCGATCAACGGTTAAAACGACCCCGACACGCCAGGCGCGCAGCCATTTCGCACCGCGGCCTCCGTGTCCCTTCGCCATAGCCATGATCTGATGAGCCACGAACTTGTACATGGCTCGGGCGATCTCGGCATCTTCGGGACGACCGGCCACATGGATGTGATTGCCTTGTAGCCAAATGTAGCACCCGTTGTGTCGAGCCATCGCCTGGGCGAGTGACGTTTTCCATCCGGTGTGCTTCTTGCCCATGAATGCCAGGGGCTGATCGAGGATCTCGAAGCCGTCATCTTGTGACTCGGTGTCGAGCTCGATCTCTGCGATCCGGTGCTTCTGCATCAACTTGTGTGCCTGGGCCATTGCGTTGGCAGTCTCGCCTTCGCTGGCGGCCGAGTCGTTGGCAAGCGCGAGAAGCTTTCGGACCTTTTCTACTGCGCGGTCTTTTTCCATCTTACCACCACGTCTTCACGGGCGCGCCGAAGAAGATCGAGCAGATGAAGTCGATGAGCTTGGTCATTGTAGGCCTCCTTCGTTGTTTCCTACATATAATGATATGCAAGAATCATTCCAGCTCTATGGTTTCTCGTCGTTCCTTGGAACGCCTGTTGCATCAGCGGGACATATCGTCCCTTGTTCCGCGCGGGAAGGTTGTTATGAGGCCCGCGCCGTATTCGTCGGTGTAGGGCTCTCCCCATTCGAGGTCCTCGGTCGGGTGGTTCACGCCGTAGACCACAGGGACACAGTCCTCGTCGAGTTCGATGGCGACCCGAGTTCCGTCCGGCAGAGTGAGTACGAACCGGCGGTACTTTCGGTCGTTCGGGATCACGAGCTCGGTCTCTTGGTAGACCACGCAGTCCCGTTCTTCAAAGTCAGCAGCGTCAGACATTAGGCCTCCACGTTCATCCACCAGCGGCGACCTGAGACGGTCAGCCCTGTGGAGAACAGAAATCCGTTGAGGTCAACGAGGCCAGCATAGTCGTTCGGCATCTTCTTGCCCGAGCCGGCTTCGTAGAAGGTGGGATCGTCTTGGTTCCACGCAATCACGGGAGCCTTTGTTTTGGTCTTAGTGCTCATGTTGCACCTCCTATATAATGAATGATGCAATAAGCGTTCCGACCGTATGAGATCCCATTGTTCCTGTTCATACCTTATTATACAAGAACTGGTAGACCATTTGCAACACCAATCGTAAACCACTACACATTATGCAATACGGTGTTGACACGGTGAACCATCATATCGTACAATAGTCTTGACTTCAAAACGTAAGGAACTGATAATGGCAGAGCAACCACAACTGGTACGGATGATTGATGAGGTCGAGGAAGACGGCTGCGGCGGAATCTACTTCAGGGCTCAGATCAATGGTCGCTGGGGCTCCATTGCTATTCCGGCCCGTCTCGAGCGTCAGATCATCGAAGAGGCCAAGCGCCGAGAGGATACCAGTGGTTAACCGGCAATTCGTTCATTATATACGAATCACGCGACGACCCGGAAGCCTGCCCTGGACGCCAGCAGGCGCGCCATGGACGCCGCTATCTCGCGTTTCGACGTACAAACGACCGAGGTGACCGTTGAGTATTATGCCATGCAAGCGTTGCGGCGAAGCTACCGACAAACTGGCAACACAGCTCTGTGATAATTGCTGGGAGTTGGAGCGCCGCATCAAGTACAACCCCAAGGTGGCACTCGAGATCCTCGACGATCTGGGTGAGCTACCAGTACCGTTGCCAATCCTTCAGCTTGGCGCGGAGACGATGCTCACCGAGCCCGAGCGTGTGGATCGGGAGATCGGGTTCTACTCCATGCTTCTACCAGAAGGGGAAGTGACTCTCAGTCTACCAGTGGTGAAGCTACCACCTACCAGCTACGAGCTCTTCAATGAGTGGTGGAAGCTGGTCGGCAAGGCGATCATTCACAGGCAGGAAGGTCTACCAGATGAAGTTTCCGGATAAGACAAAGCGTAGCCCAACTGTGGGCGAACGTCGAGCCTTTCGGAAAGGTGTAATCGTGGGAGCCGGGATCATGGGACTGATCTGGGCTCTCTTGGCAATTTACCCAGGACTATAGGAGGTCCACATGAAGAAGCGGAAGCGAGGACGGAGGCCAGACAACGCCATGTCACAGCGCCGGCTGCTCTGCGCCTTGGCAATCAAGAAGCTCGAGAACAATCGGGAGTACGCCACAGGTGCTGCCATTGCGGACGTGATCGCCATCCATACGAACGGCAACTACCCACAGCTTCGCCAGACTATCTACGGAATCATGAATGGCATGAAGGATCGGGGCTGGGCTACCAACTGGATCGAGGACGGCAAGTACAAGACCTGGGCCTTGACACCCGCCGGCGGCCGCGCACTCCAGCGCACTCTTGCCGAGTTCGACTCTCTCCGTGCGGGAGTCAGTGCTCGACAGGCTGCCAAGGTGTTGAAGCTTCAGCAGAAGGTGGCCTAGGCCTACCAAGGTAACTTGACGGTTGACAAGGAATGCCCTGGTATGCTATGATTCATCCATCGCCGATCAGGATTGTCCCGTCTTGGTCACCCTCTCCCTGCTCCGCTTCGCTGGGCGCGTCCGACTACCATATCGGGCGCGCTTTTCATTATGGAGATTTTGGTGTTGACATTCGGAACCCCGATCATATATGATTAGAAATGTGACACCCGCGGTGCAATGCGCGGTCTTCATTGATCCTCCCAAGGTGAGCGCGGGGCGTTACTAATGCGTCTCGCGCTTTTCATTGAAGGGACACCATGAAACAATCTACCATAACAAGATACTTGCTTGCCTTACTTCTGGCGACCTTCCTTTCCACGTCCGTCTGCGACATCACCGACCTTGCTGCCCAACCAATGATCTCCCTCCATGGCGAAGGCTACCACCTCTACTCCTACAAGGACTATGAGATGAGCGGCCAGAAGCACATCCACAGGATGCAGGAGAAGTGCGAGGGCTTTGGCATGGCGGCCAAGGTCGGCAGGGATATGCTGGGCCTGATCGCTACTGAGACGGACTACACCTACCTGGCTTTCAATCTCGACATTGCCGACAGCCTTGTACTACATATCCCCAAAGGCCCGGGCAACTTCACGCTCGTAATGTTGGGCGATGATGGAACCGAATACCTCAGCGACGAGGGCGTCTTCATCTTCCGTAAGGGTAAGATGGATATCAAAGCCTTAGCCAACATCGGCCCAGATGCCCAGTCGCTGTTCGTGAATCCAGACCGAGTGATGCTGAATAGAAGCGACGAGCCACGGGTCATAATCCGATTTGCCAAAGGCATAAACCTCGACCGCATCGTCAGCATAACTGTGTCGGATAGGGTGGGAGTCATTGCAAGAACCACGTAACCGTAGGAGGCATACCATGAGGAAATTCATTCCTCTCATCATCCTCGCCGTGCTGGTGTTCAGCGCAGTCGGCGCTTCGGCCCTGTCCATCCCGGAGGACTGCGGCGCCAATCCGCTGGCCTGCATCTGGTACATCATCTGCGATATCTTCGGCGCGGCTGGGGACTGGCCCACCTAGGGCTGTTCTCCCCGCGCAGGAGGGTGAAAACTGGGGGGCGGGCGATTTGTCCGCTCCTCTTCTTCGCGCCCGCGGCCGGCTTAAACTCCGGTCGACCTGGTACCTCAAATGAAGAGCTCTGTGGATTTCACAGTCTGGGCACACTCTTTGATGGTGGAGGTTCAAATCCTTCCGGGCGCACCAACCTTTGGAGGAACCATGAAACGGTTGTTGGTATTCTTACTGCTTGCTCTTGTGATGGGTTGTGCGGGCAGCTACCAGGAAACCGAGACGCCGCAGAGTACTGATTCTGTGGTTGTACGCTCAGCGTACGAGGCCGGTATCGTCCTTCATCAGCAGATGAACGTGGACCAATCGATCCTTGACCACTACGACATTCTCGAGGTGGGCCGCAGCGGCTGGGATGAACTCGAGCCTCAGAACCTCAACAAGGCCGTACTCTATATCGATATCTGGGCCTCGTCGTCCTACCATGTGAATCCCAGCGACTTGGCCAATGGATACTGGCAGCCTGGTCCTGGTGACATCGGTCAGGACGAATATAAGATGTACTTCAAGCCAGGTCGTGCCATCTACTGCTACAAGTGGAGTGACAACCACCCGGCAAGATTTGCCACATGGGTCGAGAATGCTATGGCCCATGGTGCCCTCGGTATCTTCGCTGATGACTGGGGTGCCGACCGCTTCTGGTGGATTGGTCGTAATGGCGAGGAAGATAGGGAGAGGGACATCGCTACCGCCTACCAGATCTGGCCTGGCTATCCAAGCAACCACTTGCTGTACGAATGGGTGAAGACTGCCGAGTGGAATGCCACTCTTGCCATCCTCGGGTATCGAGAGGACGGGGTACTCGTGTGCAATGGCCCCGCCTCTCAGCAACAGAACACTATCCACTTCCATGAACACGCGGGCAGCGTCAGGTGGGAAGGATGGGATGTGCTTCTCGATGATGCCAGCAATCCGAGGAGTATTAATGATGGCCGTAGGCACTGGCTACAGCTTACCGAGTTGGCTCCCGATGGTTCACTGCCGCCTGAGGGATTGGCAAATCTGAAGAAGGCAGTACAGGAAGCGAAGAAGAGACCTGGCAAGATCATCATCGGACTCTCCTACAAGTCCCAGCCACTTCAGGGTGGAAGCATCTACCAGATCCCGATCAACACCAAGTGGGCTGATCCGAGGAATTGGCCCGAGTACTATGACACCTTGGAGGTTAAGAGTGCAGGAAGTCCAACTATGGAAATGTCCGGAGTGCGGGGAGGAGTGCCGCTTCGAAACGGGCCAAGAGAAGGTATGTCCTTGCGGGAACTCATTCAGTGCTATGAAGATCCCGAGGGAGAAGCCCATCCCTAAGCTCCAGGTGGGCATGAGCTGGAACATGGGGAACTTTCGCTACCAGTGCGTGAAGGCTTTGAGTGGCAATCGATTCATGGTCAAGTGCACAGGTCCGGCGAAAACGGGTTGACATCCGGTTTCCTCTTTGATATAATGTAAGCCTAACCTTCCGAAAGGAGACCCAATTCATGCGTCACGCAGTGGCCCAATTCAAGCAGAGCAAACCCCTTCGCGACATGAGCCCTACCGGCGGTGGCCGCGTCGTCGGTAACGAGGAGAAGCAGTTCACCAAGGTCTTCCCTGAGACTGCGACCCTCACGGATGTCTACACCTGGCTTCAGCAGGCAAACGCCTCGCTGGTGGCCATCACCTTCGAGAACGACGATTCGGAGCTGCTCGATGGGACTCCCCCGACTCCGCTCCATACTCAGTAGGCGTCGTAAGCAACGCGAGGCTGACGGTATCCTCAGGGTGGGCGCTGTGTTCCAGCTACCCCACTTCAGTTATACCGTCTACCAGGAAGCGGTCGAGCTTTTGCAGGTTGAAGTCCCTGACCAAGTGGCTGCCAATCTAAAGAAGCTCGACCGCACTCCCTGGGATCAGATGACCCAAGACGCCAAACTGTTCGTATATCAGTCTTGTATGGCGCTGCTTCCCACTCTAGTATGATCGAGTATGTAACCCGGCATTTCTGGAACCAAGCCGCACCCAACAAGTTTCCGGAACAATGGATTCTAACTAAAGTTCTTCGACTGCCACCGCTTGAAGGATTTACAGCAGCCCAGGTCATCTACGGCGCCAATCAAAACTTTGACAGAATAGGCCACAAATACTATGACCCTTGGAATAGTGCTAGGGCTGACCTTGTGGCAGTTCATGTTGACCCTCCACCTGGCAGACTACCGGACATCCCGCTGGTCCTTCGTAGGCCAAAGGGAATAGATCCAGCTGAGTGGATTCTTACTACGGTTATGGGTTTTACAATTAATGAGATTCGAGTACTTCGATCTCTGAATGATGAGCCCGCTGGTCTAAAGGATGTGCCTCTACTCAAGACCTGTTGTTTGGTTCTCCATCAGATGAAGCTGAGTGATCCGCTGCTGAATTATTACCATAGAACCAGGTATCTTCTTGGAAAATACTTTGTGGATTATCACTACCATCAAAGACTAATCCGTGACAACGTCTCCCGAATCCGCCGTCGGAAGAGCCCAGGCAGCTCGTCGGTTTGACCCGAACCCCGTAGTATTCCGAACGATCCCAATCTCGTTTGCACGGCGACGAACTGTCTTCATACCAATGCCTCTTGCCTCAGCAGCCCGCTTGACATCATCCAATGCCACAGGACCTTCAGCGAGAATCTCACGGAGGAAGGCCTCAACGTCCTCGCCCTTGCTTTCTTTATCACCCATTGCGGATTGGACAGAAACGATATCATCAGAAGTCAGGTCAACGAACTCCCCCCACTCGAACTGGGATCTGTCCTGTAGTTTAAGGGTATCGGGCAAAGCTGAGATCGTGAAGGTCAACGCATCGGGTCGCCGGGTCACATTCAGCTTGGTCACAGACATCACGCGGACTTCAGGGTCCTCCGGGTGTTGACCGACGGTCATAACGACACGCGCTAAACCCGTGAATGCGATGGACCCCTGACCTCGGTACAGAGCTTTTTCCTTAGTACTCTTAGTCAGGTGTCGCAGGACTACCACTGAGCAATCAAACCGTTTAGCTATCTGCAGGAACTCGCCTAGAGCCTGCTGGGTCTCAGCTGCTTTGTAGGTATCCGCTTTGCCGATGTAGGTATTGATGGTATCGAAAACTACCAGAGACGGCTTAACCCGTTCTAGAGCATCATAGACCGCATCGAGGGCATCCTCGTCGTCTATCATAAAGGGCTGCTCTTCCTGATAGTAGTCGCGGAGGTTCTTGCATTTATTATCAGTCAGCCGACGTTTGGTAACTGTGCCGGCGCTGTTCTCCATGTCGAAGTATACAACCTTGCCCTTGTGAGGTTTATGTGCCTTCACTACCGGAAGCTTTCTACCATCAACAATGGCTGCGCCTACCATCTGGGCCAAGTAGGATTTACCGAGCCCAGGATCTCCTTCGAGAATTGTGAGCTCACTCCTCGCCAAGTATGGATACCAGATCCAATTGATCTGTTCTTCTTCCACATCGGCCAGTGACTTGGTCAGAAATATGTCTGGCTTCTCATCTTCATGTTGCTGAGTTACGGGAGCGGACTGGGTCTTGGCTTCAATAGTTTTGTCCAGCTCTCGTCGTAGCTGTGCGGCGCCGTTGCGTCGATTCGCAAACTTATTCCAAGGAGATACCATCAGGAGCGAGAAGGCTTCATCTGTGGTCATCCCAGCTTCCATGCACTCATTGTTCAAGCGCCACAGAACCTCGGATCGTTTGCCGGGCTTCGGTTTGCCATGGAGAAGCTCCCGACGCGCAAACCTCGAGAGCTGTTTCTCGTACCGTTTATAGACCTTGTAGGCATCGCCGAATTGAGGGTCTGTTGTCTCATCCTGTGGAATGAGTTCTTCAAGCTCTTCGATCTCGTACTCGGGGCCGTCCATCCACAGTAGTTTGACGGTCGGCATATTGGCGTATTTGTAGTTGGTAGTATCTGGGACCCGAAGAACTTGAGTGATGTCCCAACCACCATGATCAGCACCGATGAAGTATGTAAGGCGGCGGTTCAGGTCTTCAGTAGCTGGGCCATCGATTCTCCACAGGCCAGCATACCTACCAGGAGATGACTCCCAGCAGATAGTCGGCATTGGCCTCATTGGCTTGGGATCTACCTCATCAATATCCGCCCATAGTAGTTTGGGAAGTACAGCATATTCCTTCAGCCTTCGAGGCTTGCGGAATCCGTGAGGGCACCAATACACATCCTTGTCCAGGTTGTCCTCGATAAAGGACTGGACCTCTCTGAGCTTGGCCCTCTTGAAAAAATGGTCTTTCCACCCGCCGGAGCGATCTTTGGTCGAGATGCAGAAATACTGGCCCGGCTGGCTACGCCAAACTTTTGGTACCAGCATTCTTAGCTTTTCTCACCCTTCTCCTTTTGGAGTCTCTTCGCCTCGGCTACGTCGTCCTTGTGCATGACCACTGCCCATCCGATCTTTTCGGTTCTGTCGTATGGGTGTTTATTCTTCCTTACCCTAGCCATGAAGAGCTCGTACGAGATTCCAATCTCAACGGCAGCCTCTTTGGCGGGTATGCAATCCTTCGTATCCATTTATTGTCCCTCGCAAAAACTTAGGTTGACATAGCGTACTCAACTATATATAATCTAGTTAAACCTGTAAGTCAATGAAAGGTTCGATTCCCGATGAATATAATTGTTGAAGGTCCCGACCATGCAGGCAAATCGACCTTAACCCGAATGATTCGGGAAGTTACAGGTTGGCCGGTGGCACCGCGCGAGGGTAAGCCCGAAACCTGGGAAGCCACCCTGGACAAGGCACAGCGCTATCTCGAGCTAGATGAGGTGATTATTGACCGCCATGTCATCATCTCACAAAACGTATATAATGAAGGACTCGGCAGGAAAGAGCCCGACATTCCTCTCAATCTTACGTTGGCACTCGAGCATCAGCCTAATCTCATCATCTACTGCCGTGCGATCCAGAATGGTCTCGACGGTCACGAGGCCTCTGGTGGTGAGAGTGAAGAACACATGAGGCTACTCGGGGAGAAATATGCGCAGCTGGTCGCTGCCTATGATCGGTGGGCAATTCTCCATGCTCATATCATCTACCACAAATGGAGCGAAGCAGAGCGTATCTGCCGCCTGGTGAAAGGACTTATCGGATGAACGTGGACGATATCAAGGACGACGTAATCCCGACCGATTTCTCGGAGAGGAACCGCCTCGAGTGGATCTTTCATCGTCAGCACGAGCTGATGAAGAAGTATGTCCCCATCGAGAAGCACAACGGGCTCTGCCATACTGACGACTGTCCGGTCAACCTCAACGACCGATTTGGCCAGGCCCGTCTGAAGGACTTCTTCTGGCGTGTGACTGAGGAGATTACCGAAGCCGTTCAGGCTGAGGTCGATCATCCGGACATCGAGACCCACAAGCTCGAGGAGCTCGCCGACGCCCTCCACTTCCTCGTCGAGACCATGCTGCTTGCTGGTATCACTCCGAAGCAGATCATCAGCAGCCACATCGATCAGGAGGTCAACGAAGACTACCTGGCCGTCATGTGCGGGGTCATCAGTACACAGACACCGGCCTACGCTCCCTACTCCGTCATCCACGAGATCGGCTGTGCAAGCAACTGCCTGAAGCAGCGACCCTGGAAGAACACCCATCAGCTCGTTGATCGGGACAGATTCTATGGTCACATGACCTCCGCGTTCTGGTTCATGATCCAGCTCTTCGTGGCCTCTGGCCTGGGAGCTGACGAGATCTTCCGTATGTACTACCTCAAATCCGAGGTCAACAAGTTCCGCCAGAGGTCTGGATACTAATGATAGAAGAATGGCTACGACACGCTTGGGACTTGTCGTTCGAGGAGGCTGACCTCTACAGCGGCGCGCGGAAGATTCTCCGAGGTCGGATGATTACCTTCGAAGGGCCGCCACAGGATGACCTGGTTCTACATGACGCTGGCTATACCAAGACGAAGCTGACTCTGCTGAAGAAGCTCTACGTCGAGAAGGAGAGCCATGACGCCGCAGTCCCTCTGTGGAATCGTCGTCGAGATCAGGCCAAATACGGTAGTGTCGGGTTCTCAACCTTCGGCCACATTACGAAAGGGAACCCCGAGAAGAAATCGAAACGGGCCAGCGTGATGGGACCTTGTATCCAGGCCGTGAACCTCACCTGGGTCAAGAGGTCTACCGAGGTCGATTGCTTCTACCGTACCACTGAGTTCTACAAGAAGTTTCCTGCTGATCTGGTGTTCCTCCGAGACGTACTGCTAGCACCGTTCGACTTCGAAGGCTGCCCGATCACCAGGATTCGGTTCCACTTTGCCAATATCACCATGCACCCGATGTACTTCGTGACTATTCTTCCTCACGAGGATATTGACGAGGCTCTCGGTGCTATCGAAGGCATCCGGCAGCATGATGAGAGATTCTGGACATGGCTCGTGAAGTGGACGGGTCGGTATATCTGCCCTGAGTTTGAGCGCGGCATTCAGAAGCACTCCCAGTCTCTCAGGGTTCAGAAGGATGCGTTGGAGAGACTGGACGAAGAACAGCTTGAAGCGTTGAGAAAGTACATTCGGGACAATCACCCAGGATTCAGAGGAGACTAAGCGATGCGGATTCTTAAGAATTTCCGAGAGGCCGAGGGCGAGATCAAACGAGACCTGAAGGAGATGGGGCTTCAGATCGTCGCCAATCGGATGCAGGACAAGACCGGGGACTTCAATACTCTCGAGCTTATCAACTACGGTTACACGATCCTTGAGCCTAGGCTCGAAGACCTGAACCCTGTGATGCCATGGGCTGAGGTCGAGTGGGTCGAACGTCGGCAGGGTATCGAGGGCAATCCCGTCAACCCGGGCAGGTCGTTCGCCCACAGGACTAACGTGTGGGACGAGTTCATCGAGATCGATGGTCGCCCTGTTCCCGCCGGGAAGAAGTGGACTGATGAACCTGTGCCCGTAGGCTCCATTACTCAGATGGCCTACACCTATCCCGAGCGGTTCGCAATGAACTGGCAGGTCCGGAAGATCATCTACGAACTGAGGAACCATCCTGCCTCTCGCCAGTTGTTCGTCTCGATGTGGGATCCGCACCAGGACATCGACCGTATTGGAGATCGCCGGGTTCCTTGCTCTCTCGGCTGGCACTTCATGCTGCGTGATGGCAAGCTCCACATGACCTACTACATGAGGTCCTGTGACTTCATGACCCACTGGCACAACGACTGTTGGCTTGCTCTCAAGCTGCTTCACTACGTCGCCAAGGCCGCAGGCGTTGAACCCGGTCAGTACTGCCAGTTCATCAACTCCTTCCATGTCTACGAGAAGGACGTTGAGGACGTATTCTAATGCGGATCTCAAGACACCAGATGTTCATGGAGATGGCGAGGGTAGCTGCCAGGAGATCCACCTGCCCTCGACTCAATGTGGGAGCTATGCTTATAACTCCGGACCTACAAGTCTTCATGGGATACAATGGGGCTCTACCTGGGGAGTCTCATTGTACTGATGTTGGCTGCCTTATGGAGAGGGGTAGTTGTAAGCGGACTCGTCATGCCGAAGTAAACGCCATCAAGCGGGCCGGCAAGAAGCTGGTAATAGGGTCTACACTCTACGTTACCAATTCTCCTTGCGGAGACTGTGTTGATGCCATCATAGAATGTGGTATGATTCAGACAGTCTACTTTGAGAACGAGTATCGTAGCATAGATCCACTACACCTCTTCGCAAGCCATGGAATTACGGCGTTGCGTCTTGTTCCCAACGGGTGTATAATGAATCTTGCAGGAGAACGCATTGAAACTTAAGAGAGACCCAGATTGCACGGACTGTAGACTCTACGAGACAGCAGAGTACGTTTGCCTCCTTGGCACCGGTCCTACGACTGCGGATGTGATGATCGTCGGCGAGGCCCCGGGACACCGAGAAGACGATTCAGGGACTCCTTTCGTCGGTAAGGCCGGCCAATTACTTAGGAAAACGCTTCGCGAGGTCGGTCTTGACGATGACGAGATCTTCATCACCAACGCGGTAAGCTGTCGCCCCCCTGATAACCGGACACCTACAAGGGCTGAGATCAAAGCCTGTAGCAAGTGGCTTGAGTATCAGATCGAGTCGGTCAAGCCGATGTTCGTTCTGCTCCTCGGTAACACGGCCCTTCAATCCGCATTGGGCCAGAAGGGTATCACTAAGCTCCGAGGCCGGCCAATCAAGCAGGAGGGTATCACCTACCTACCGGCGTTCCACCCGGCAGCTATCCTTCGGGATCCAGGCAAGCAGGAAGCCTTTGAAGCTGATATCCGAATGTTCCGAGACTTGGTCCAAGGTAGGGAGAAGAAGGTCAAGGGTTTCAATCCTGTAGCCGTCGATACCATAGATCAATTCGAGGCCATGCTTAATGATCTCGAGGGTACGGTCTCCTTTGACATCGAGACTAATGGCCTGTATCCTTGGGCCGAAGGAGCTACGATTACCGCTATAGGCTTCGGGACTAAGACTACTCAATGGAGCCTACCGCTTGACCACCCGACACACAGGCCATGGAAAAAGCACAAGTGGCGAAAGCAGCTAGTTCGCCGCATCGGCCGTAAACTCAAGGACTGCAAACTCGTAGCCCACAACGGTAAGTTCGACTGTCTGTGGATGCTAGTTCATTACGGCGTCAGATGGCCTCTTGACTTTGATACGATGCTTGCCCACTATGTCTTGGATGAGAACACTCGACATGGTCTCAAGCATCTATCCACAGTCTACTACGGTGCGGAGAATTACGACCTCGACCCTACCAAGGCACCTTGGGAAGAGATGTATATCTACCACTGCTGGGATCTGTACTATACCCGTCGGCTTCGGTTTACACTAGGCCGGAAGCTGAAACAGGATCCCGCCGTACAAGGCATTTTCCGGCTACTTGTGATGCCCTGTTCTGAGATGTTCCTTGATGCTGAGTACAACGGCGTCCATATCGACATGGACAGTTTCGAGGGTGCAGATGAGTATCTGACCGAAAGGATCGCCACAGCGAAGGCCTCACTCATCAAGTGCGGTGAGGATTTGGGTTATGATTGGTCCGGTGTCAACTGGCGGTCACCTAAGCAGCTGGCCAAGATTCTGTTCGAAGACCTCGATGTCACAGTACTCAATAGGTCGAAGGATGACTTCACCAAGACCGGCAACCCTTCTACCAATGAGAGTGTGCTGAAGAGAGTTGACCACCCAATAGCTGGCCCTCTCCTTGATCTTCGTGGAGCCAATCAGCAATTCAGTTTCTTCATCAAAGGATGGAGGCCTTATCTTGATGGAGATCTACTGCATCCCAGTTTCAAGATACATGGCGCCGTTACCGGCCGACCCAGTTGTGAGCATCCGAACCTTCAGCAAGTCCCCAGGGATTCGCGGATTCGAAGTTTGGTCACTGCACCAGATGGTTGGCAACAGGTCGAAGCGGACCTTAGTCAAGTTGAGCTTCGAATTGCCGCAGAACTAAGTGGTGACGAGCGAATGCTTGAGACCTTCATGACTGGCAAGGATATTCACTGGCAGACTGCGATCCGTGAAATTGCTCGCCATGGAGATATGCCAGAGCTTGTGATGTCCACAGCCAAGACGATCACCGGCGAGGAGCTTGACTATAGTTCGAGTATTCAAGTTCTGATAGACCGAGGCCACAAGGCTGCCATGAAGGCTGACTCGAAATGGAAAGAGATTCGCAAGAAAGCCAAGGCGATCAACTTCGGCTTCCTCTATGGGATGTGGCATAAGAAATTCAAGATCTATGCCCGTGACAACTACGGAATTGAGGTAACCGAGCAGCAAGCGAAGGAGAGCCGTGCCGCATATTTTGATCTGTACCGAGGACTTCTCCCGTGGCACAGACGACAAATCAAGTTCGTTAGAGAGCATGGATATGTCACTACTCTCACTGGACGCAAGAGACGTCTACCGGCTGCTTTGGCAAAGAGAGACTCATGGGAACGCAAGCAGGCCGAGCGTCAGGCTATTAACTCGCCTGTTCAGGGATTCGCTGCAGAATGGAATTTGATGGCAGCGGTTCAGCTTCGAGATGAGTATTCAAGGAGAGAGGTGAAGATCGTTGGTACAGTCCATGATGCAATCCTCTTCAGAGTTCGGGACGAAATGACTGAGGAGGTAGTTCGTCGGCTCCTGAAAATCATGGAACGTCCGGCAATCCTCGACAAATTGGACGTTAAACTACGGGTTCCCATCCTTGCTGAAGCATCGATTGGTCCCTGGTCTAAGGGAAAGGAGCTTGACGAATGGCTAGCTTCCAGGTAAGTCAGTCCAAGGTTAAGACTTGGCTCGGATGCCGACGCGCCTACCACTACAAGTATGTGGAAGGAATCCGGAAAAAGAAGAAGTCAAGGCCCCTCCAGTTCGGCATCATGGTTCATGATCTACTGGAGGCCGTCGCCGAGAAGCAGGACCCCTTCGAGCTGCTCGATGAGATCGCCAAGAAGCAGGGCAAGCTGTTCGCTGCAGAGCGTGAGATGTACGGGGATATAGTCGAAGATGTCCGAGTGATTCTTTCGGCCTACCTGGAGTATTATGGTGATGACCCAGTGCGCTTCATATTGTATAATGGAAAACGTGCAGAACACTGGATCGAGGTCGAGATCGCCGACGGCATCAAGCTCGTAATGAAGATCGACGGCTTCGCCAAATACAACGGTATGAGGTGGATAGGTGAACACAAAACCGGCAAGACGATCATGGGGGAGGATGACCGGTGGAGAAATCTCCAGACTGCTGTGTATCTTCGGGCTTGTGAGCTTGCTGGCATCAAGCCCTTCGATGGCATCTTCTGGAACTTCGTGCTATCAAAGGCGCCCGCACATCCACAGTACCTGGAGAAGTCAGGTCGACTCAGCATCAAGGCCAAGGGCGTACTCCCGGCAACTGTACGTCAGGCACTGGCGGCGCATGGACTCGAGGAATCAGGTAATGAGGAGATTCTGGCAAGGGCGGACGCCAATCTCAGCACTTATTTCCAACGAGTCTTTACTCCCAAGAACGACCGAGTGGTCGACGCCGTCTTTGCTGACTTCGTCTGTACCGCCGAAGAAATGCGAGACTTCCACGGAAAGCGAAGTCAGCGAACCATCGGAAAACACTGCAGCTGGTGCGACTACGAGCCCGTCTGCAGAGCAGAATTAACCGGGGGAGACCCCGACTTTGTGAAGGAGCGTATGTATAGTGGCAGGGAAGACAGGCGTAAAGATTCCGAAGGATCTGCCCGTTCGAAGCGTTAGCGATGTCTTGAAGAATCGCAGCTTTGTGTTCTACGGGCGGAGCGGAACCGGTAAGACTACGGTCGCCGGAACATTCCCAGGCCCTGTCCTGCTCCTTGACATGGACGATAAGGGTACCGACAGTATCTCGGACCTCGGCGATCATGTGAAGGTAATGGATGTCGAGGACTGGGATGACCTTGAGATGACCTACTGGTGGCTCAAGAAGAACCCGGGTAATTACGGAACCATCGTCATCGACACCATAACCGGTGCCCAGGACATGGCTCTCAAGAAAGTCCTCGAGGGAACCGACAAGGACCCGGACAAGGCTGGCGAATGGGGTGTGATGACCAAGCGCCAGTGGGGACAGGCCGCATCACTGATGAAGAGCTGGATTACCAATATCCGGTCTCTTACCGATGACGGGGTGGAAGTGGTCTTCAATGCTCAGGAGAGAATCTTTAACAGCGAAGACGAAGCCGACCCCGAGGAACAGTTGGCTCCTGAGGTTGGGGCTCGTTTAATGCCCAGCGTGAGGGACCATCTCAACGCCTCAGTCCATGTCATCGGGAACACTTTCATCCGCGAGAAGATCATCAAGAAGAAGGTCGAGGGACGCAGGAAGCCACAGGAGGTTGCGAAGACCCAATACTGCCTCAGGATCGGTCCACATCCGATCTACGATACCAAAGTCCGTAAGCCGAAGCGTGTGAAGGTACCACCGGTGATTGTGGACCCGTCATACGATGACATTCTGAGCTTCATTCAAGGAGAATAGCCATGCCGCGTGAAAAGCGCAAAGGAAAGAAGAAGGCCGGATCCATCACCGTTGACATGGATGGCGTCAGCAGTCGAGCCCTCCTGCCCGAGGGTGAGTACCCGGTTCGGGTCAAGGGCATCGAACTGAAGACCTCTGACAACTCGGGGAAGGACTACCTCGAGTGGGAGTTCGAGACCTTCGATACTGGTGACGAGAAGCTGAACGGCGTCACCCTGTACTACATGACCTCGCTGCAGCCCAAGGCCCTGTTCAATCTCCGCGGCCTGCTCGAGGCGATGGGCGTCGATGTCCCCGACGGCCCCATGGACATCGAGTTCGACGAGCTGGAGGACGAGGAGGTCCTCGCCATCGTCCGGCACGAGGAGTGGGAGGGCAAGCCTCGTCACAAGATGAAGGACTACGCTCCTCTCGGCGAGCGTGGGGACGACGAGAAGGTCTCCGTCTCCGAGGAGGATGACGACGAGGACGAGGACGACAAGAAGTCCAAGAAGGGCAAGAAGGGCAAGAAGCCGCCCAAGATCTCGGCCGAGGAGCTGGGAGACATGGACGTCGATGAGCTCGAGGACGTGGTCAACACCTACGAGCTCGACGTGGACCTCGACGACTACAAGACCGCCAAGAAGAAGATCAACGCGGTCAAGGAGGCCCTCGACGAGGCCGACTTCCTCGAGGACTAGTTCTTCATGGTACCCTCCATGAGGCGGGCGCGGTGAAGGTAGTGGGGCTGCCGGATCCGCGCCCACTTTTAATTATGGCAAAGAAACCAGAAACAAGACTTCAGCGTCGAATACAGAAAGCTCTCAAGGAGGCGTTTCCTGGTAGCTGGTGGTTCAAAGTACATGGCGGACCATTTCAGAAGGCGGGAGTACCAGACCTTATCGGTTGTGTCGCAGGACTATTCTTTGCGCTTGAGGTCAAGATGCCAGATGAGGAACCCACTAAACTTCAAGTCCTGACGATGAGGAAGATTCGAGAGGCCGGAGGCATATCCACGACTGTGGAAACACCAGAAGAGGCGGTGGCGATTGTTCGAGCAGCTCTGGCGGGACCAAGTTCCTGAGGCTGAATACATCCTTGAGCACAAGAATGTAGCCCTATTCGCAGAACAGGGTACTGGTAAAACTTGGATCACTGCCGGCGTCATCGACCGACTTATTAGTCCTAGCTTTGAGGGTCTTGCCATAGTTCGATTATCTAATAAGAAGACCAGTTGGTATAGAACTCTGAAGCTTATCAAAGGACTCAAGGTCTATTATGACTGGGATAGGTTCAAGAAAGCCAAGGGCCCTAAGCTACTCCTCATACACTACCAAGAAATGCCGAAGCTGGACAAGAAGATCACCAGACATAACTGGACCTTTGTGGTCATCGATGAATCCCAGCACATCAAGGCTCGTGGCAGTAAGTCCTCGAGAATAGCTGGCAGAATCAGAAACAGCGAGTACAAGGTCATTTTGTCTGGCACTCCTTTCGATGACCTAACTGATGATCCACAAGAGATCTGGGCTCAGATGAGATTCCTGGCTCCTTGGGTTCTAGGCACAAGGTGGGGATCATACGACGCCTTGTACCTACAGCCCACTGGATATATGGGCTACAAGCGTAAGTTTAGGGAGGGGTCACTCGAGCGTATCCTTAATATGGTGGCACCTTACTGTAGACGAATCACCAAGTCAGTACTGGATCTACCGCCGTTAACCTACGAGAGAATCACGGTACCACTACTTGGTAGACAACGGCGTATCTACCAAGAGATGGAAGCTGATATGGTTACCGAGCTCACATCGGAGACCACAGTAACCGCTGATCTGGTCATTACGAAGCTCGTCAAGCTGCAACAGATTTGTGGCGGGTTCATCAAAGATGATGAGGGCGAGATACACCAAGTCGGTCGTGCCAAGCTAAGAAAACTGAAACGATTGCTTGATCGAGTCGACTACCCTGTGGTAATCTTCGCTAAGTACCTCGAGGAGATACGGCAGATCGAATCCGTGATACCGCCGGGTATTCGTCGTGTCGAATCAATCATCGGACGCACCCGGAAGACCCGAGACGCGACCCTGGACGCCTTCCAGGCAGGAGAAATCGACGTATTGATCGCTCAGATACGTACTGGCGGCGTCGGAATCGATCTTCAGCGATCCAATAATGGCATCTTCTACTCGTCAACCTTTAGCTTCATTGACTTTGACCAGGCGGTATCTAGGCTCCACAGGGCTGGCCAATCGCGGGCTGTGAAATTTTTTCTCCTGGGTGCAGAAAATACAGTTGACATGGAGATCTATAATGCGTTATTATCTAAACAGTCAATCTCAGAACTGATTCTGAGTCGATTCCAATCCGAACGAAGGAGACCCGACATGGCGAAGTCCAAGGACAAGACCGAAGAGAAGGCCACCAAGGCCGAGGCCCCCAAGTACGACATCAACGACCTGGCCGAGGCGCTGGACATCACCCCCGCCGCCTGCCGCGTGAAGCTGCGTTCCAAGAAGGTCGCCAAGAACGGCGGCCGCTACGGCTGGGAGACCAAGGCCGAGTTCAACGAGGTCGTCTCGCTCCTGAAGACCGCCAAGAAGGCGAAGAAGTCCAAGGACGAGGACGACGACGAGTAGACCCTTTCCTCCTATGGAGGATTGCTCGGAGGGAGTCGGAACATGAGAGGCCTGCACCGATCTAACCGACTCCCTCTTTTATTATGCCCTCACTAAAAAGCATTCTGATCTATCTCATCATTGGTTGTATTATCAACCTCTTCCTCGCCTCACAGAGAGCCATAACCCACTGGCGAATCGCCGCTTACTTCCTCTTCCTGTGGCCAGCTGTACTTGGTCGAGGATTAGCTAAGATGGTGATAGAAAAATGGGGCAGGAAGCGCTAGGCTCCCCGCCCCCGAAGGACTCGCCGTCAGTGCGATTAGGCGATGCCCTTGTGCTCCAGGAACGCCACGAAGATACCCTTCATCGCGTCGGACGCCTGCTCGAGGACATCCCCGCTCAGGAAGCCGATCTGCTTCAGCAGGGCGTGGTCCTCGGTGCCGATGGCCTCGTCGAAGACCTCGGCGAAGAACTTCTTCTTCTCGTCGGCCGGCAGGTTCTGGAAGTGGGTGACCTCGCCCGCCCAGGTCATGAGCTCGGCGAGAACGGTCATCACGAGAGTCGTGCCGGAGCCATGCTCCTTGACGGCCGCGATGATGTTCTGAAGGGACTTGACGAGCTTGGCAGCTTCGTCATTGTAGGGAGCGTCGAAAGACATCGGGTCTCCTTAATTGCTTATCCGACGTAGCCACCCGCGAAGGTATTTCTCCTGCGACGGCCTTTGTCGGACTCGGTTGATGTAGTGCATCCCTCGAAGAGTATGGATCACAAGAACGAGGTCCTTGCTACCATGCCGCCCACGGAGGCACCGGGCTAGAATTGAGAGCGTAGTCGGACCGATCCGACCATCTTCGAGAATTTCGGGCCAGCTTCGTCCGTCCCTGTTGAGAAGGTTCAGAGCTTGCTGAAGATACGTAGCAGCGCGGGATGTGCCCATGTGCACCGACGTATCGAACACGACAAGGGCTACAGCATCGTCCTGGAAGTCACTGCAGCGCACCGGGTCCCAGTACATGAGTCGATAATGCTCATACAATTCCCGCTCGACATCAGCGACCACAGGGACCTCGTTGCGAGCCTTAATCCTGTCTACCTTGGCCCACCCAGACCAACGAGGATTATACCTACGAGCGATACCGGCAATGGTCTCGCCGCCTGGGTCATCGGGGTCATTGACATAGCCGCCCTCTACCTCGATGATCTCAGCCACTATCTCGTTGAATCGGTCGCTAGTCATCCCGCCCCTTGAAGTGTTCGCAATCTTCGCGGCGGACGAAGTGGCCGTTGATAACCTTCTTCTTCACCTCAGCTAGGTCCCCCTTCACATGGTCCAGATGAATAGTCATCCCGGCTATTCTACCCTTCAGATTGAAGTGGCTGGCGGTGACTGCGATGATTGCGGCGCTGCCGCTGATGATTTCGCCGATGCTAATATCCAAGGATCCTTCCTCCTAAAGGCTTCGGCCGGTGATACCTCTGACGGGAATCTTCACAGCCTGGTGTGTGGCAGTACTGAGACCGAAGAGTGTGAGACCTTCAGCAACAGCTTCTGGCACACCAGCACTCCAACTCCCTGTTTCCATCTTCTTCTTGACCAGGGCCACGCCGATGCTTGCCACGGCGTTGATTCCCGGGATGGCCTGATTGTTGATCTTGGTCTTATGCTTGACCATGACCCCAACGGCGTTGTTGATGAGGGCTTCGGGCTGCACAACTGCAACCGCCACAGGAATTGCCGCGCCAACGACTGTACTTGTGGCTTTCTTCAATCCGCTCCAGAACCCCATGGTATCCTCCTTAACTTGGTACTGACTCATTCCACCAATAGTCAGCAACTTGGTTCATCATAGTATTTCGGTCCGCAGACGAGATGTTCCCACTGTAGATACACAGTTCATGGAACTCACTATTGATCTCGTTATTGTTCCCAGGACTAAGTCCTATGGAAAGATAGGTACTATTGGGGTAGGTGATGTCAGCAGCAGTCCAAGTCGCAGCAGTAGTACCATAAGCATTCTGATAGGCTGCACCATTCTGATAGTCGAGAATGGTAACGTAGTTTGCAACCTCAGGATCGTTGGAGATGGTGTACTTCGTGGTGTTGACCGAAAGCTGGAATTGATTAGGACTATCCTGAGCAATCAGACCACACCGGTAGTCACTACCACTCCCGGGATCATCGTAGACTGTGGCATACCAGCCATCCTCTGCCGATGAGGCTCGAGGACCCATAGCCAGGATCTGATTAGGTCGAGTGACCATGTAGGGTCGGCTAGTACTGGAGGTTGCATCAGCAAGCCTCATGTTTGAGCCAGTCCGATCCTCGAACTCAATGAAGGGCCTACCGGTCTCAGAAAGCTGGTGGCGTAGTCTTGGTTGGTCGGCATCAGTAGTCTGAACAAGGTCAGCACTGTTCCCAGACTGATCGTATAGAGTAGTTACTCGGGCCTCGCCTCGAGTATAGAAGGCTTCGAGATTGCCATCAATGTCCTGGCCCACATCCTGCTCTGTGTCATCGTAGGTGTCGCGGATTCGGACAAGGGCTCCGGAGTATCCAGAATCAAGTTGACGTAGTCCCCAAGCACCTTCGACGGTTAGGCCAGTGATGTTGTCATAGGTGGTCATCGAAGTAGTTCGGGTAACGGTATTCACTTGGAAGGAACACTGCTCGAAGGATCCACCGTCGTCAGCCTGCAGCCTGATTCGGAGATAGTCGCAATCCGAACGGATCGGGATGGCAACATCGATCACTTCCCACTTTCCGGGGTCCACAGAGGCGGCCGGGATAGTGATGGAGTCAAGCAGTGTATCTCCTCCAAAGTCGTCCCACTGCTCGATGATAACCGAAGTCTCGGCACCCGCAACTCGGCTACCACGGAAGACTCTGAAGATCCCAGCTTGTCCCTGATACGAGGTAGTCACGATGTCTTGACGGATCTCACTACCATCTTCGGTAGCTCGAACGTAGGATGAGGTTCCGCCCTGAGGGTAGAGCGGATGGTAGCTTGAAGTTTCGGAGATAGCCATCGTACCGGACACAGTTGACCAGTTAGCCAATGACCCAGTAAAGCCACCATTAAGCACAAGATCAGAACTCAGTGAGGCATAGTTGGCATAGAAGAACTCGATGGCATCGGGAAGATAGCTTTCGATACTTGACACTACCGTATCAATCTCAACTCTCATCCACCCGGCTCCATCAAGTCCAGTGACATTAATGGTAGGACCCGCAGCCCCGATGTTATTGGCGATAGCATCTCCGTCAAGCTTAACAACCACGTTGTAGCTCGAACCCGCCTCGGGAGTATCAGCCGCGTCGTCGTAGAAGGCCAGCGAAGTATCCGCCCGATTCCGAGCCCTGAAGGTCACGTCTATGTCCGTTACCCCGATGATCTGGAATGGCGCTCGAATTCCTTCCACGGTAATGTAGTCGGGAGCATAGGGCCGGACATACCGCCTGTCGTAGACGATGGAGGACGCGGTGACATCTGCTTCGTCTTGAGAGTCTTGGTCTGTGGAGCATAGAAGTTTATACGAGTAGGTTCCCGGGTAGTCCCGCTGGTTATAGGACATCCAGTCAACACTATCCACAAAGTAGACAGCATCGCCGATTTCATGGTCCTCAATGGTAGAGTCGAACATGGCACGATGGACATCTTCAAGATCCCAGGTACCATCGCCATTGTCGGTGACATTCTCGAAGGCCATAAACTCACCATTGATAAGGATGAGATTAAAGCCATGAGTTCGGATGTTGAACTCGGTAGCATCGGTCGGCTCAAAGTCGAACGGGTGCATACTACCAATGACAATCTTAGTCAGTTCACCGGAAGGCTGTCCCATCTGTTGATAGACAGCTTCGACTAGAAGGCCGGAGTTCGGGAACTCGACGTTGTTAACTTCGGTGGTTACTTCCCCAACAAAGTTATCGTTAGAGGTAATCATATCGAACCGCTCGCCATATAAGGGAGGACGAGCAAGAGCCCAGAGGTTAGTAGTTACCGGGCTGTCGGCACCTTCTGTATCATCGCACTGATCTACAAACCACTTCGGGCTTTCGAAGACAGAGAATAGGAGAATGTCGCTAGCTTCTCTATCGATCTCTGCCCAACTTGTCGAGGCGGGATCAGCATAGATCGGGCTTGCATCAGCGAAGGCGTCCTGGATCACATCGACGGCCACCCTACCATCAGTCAATTCTCCCATGTCGAACTTCTGAACTCTCATCACTATACTGTCTATATCGTAGTCGTCCCAACTGAGTCGGAAGACAGACCCGGGCCTTAAGTCAACAGCATCGGTACGGATCAGATGAAGAGTTGCACGGACAAGCGGAACACCGAGCTGTGAGAGTTCTCGGGCACCAAGCCGATTGGCAAGAGCAGGTTCGGTTACACCCGGGAATCCAATTGTGGTACTACGAACCTGTCCCTGAACTGAGATGTTAGCCATATCCTGGATAAAGGCCGAACCCCGTTCGTATTCTCTCCGACGGTCGGTGAATGTTACTCGAACCTGGTTTATGGTATCTGACCAAGCGGTTCTGGAGAAGTTGGTTATCTTGGCAACCCGAGACTCATCAAAGAGTGGTAGTGTAGCTTCGTCGTAGTCGTTACGGATCAGCTTCAAAACCATCTTACCGGTTACGGGATCCTGGTACAGGACGCCATCGATTTGTCGAAGAACCTCTTCAATGACCTTCTTACCATCGGCAGCACGAGTAACCAGGATACTCATGCCATTTTCTTCATCAGCAAGCGTAGAAGCTACAGACAGGAAGGAGGCAGTATCAATGTCGAATGGGTCGATATTGAGTCCGCCCCAATTCTCAGTCAGGACAGTGTACAGGATCTCAGCCGGGTTAAGGTCATCCCCGATAACTTGAACTGCTGTGGCGAGGCCGAGGTTGTTGGGATATCTCTCGACCTCAATATTGGCAACCCTAAGGCTTGGCTGTGTACCAATGTAAGGTCGCTCGAAGACCATATGAGCCACATCATTGTACTTGGGAACAGTACCGAGCTGGGTCTGAAGGTAGGCGTTCTCCGTTTGGGTTGACCCGCCGCTGTAGAACCTGATTACGCCAACAAACCCGCCGCCTTTATCTGCCCCACCGAACAGCCCGGGTTTGTTAATGGTCAACTGGCTACCATCACCTGATGCAGTGCCAGACCACAACAGATGCTTACCAAGCCAGACCTTTCGAAGCCGGACCAGAGGGCCGATCCCGACGCCGAGGTGCAGGCCCACATAGTAGTAGTATCCGGTAGTAACCTTCTTAGAACTGAACAGCCCAGTCTTGACCTTCTTCTTTTTGGCTCTCGAAACGAAGTCTCCGTACCAGAGAACATGGGGCCCCTTCAGTCGCTGCCTACCGAAGATCAGCGCTACCGGTGTTCCCTCGTCTGCTCTCGGAAAACCGAGGTCATCAAGTGTACCAGCTCTGGCATCCTCGACGTTGGGCTTAGGAGTAAGCAGAACGGACAAGAAGAAACTGACGGCAAACAGAATGAGGGTTAACCAGATCATAGGTCCCCCTGGAAAGGATTGATCCCGGGAATGAAGGGGAAGCCTCCGTAGTTGGCCTGGTTAGAGAACTTAGTGCCACAGGTAGCAAACGAGTGGTCACAGCCCTGATACATCTCAACTGTGTCGCCAACTTCTGCGCCGTAGAATGGGAAGTTCAAAGTGATGACATCCGCCACGTTTGAGATGATTAGCCGGCGTTCACCTTGAGTGGTATTAACCATCTCACCGCCAACCATAGTATTATCGTCTGCACCATCAGCAGTTACGGTAATCACGTTCTTATCAATGTCCGTGATGGTACTGGTAGTCTTGAACGAGGCAGCCGACAACTTACACCGGTCGTCGTACAGCCTGTGGTTACAGGGTCCTTGGTAGTAGACATTGGGTAGCTCGCCACGAAGGACCACGGAGAAGATGCTCGGGACTCGGATCTTACACTTGCGGTCGCTTACAGAGAAGTTGGTGCAAACGCCCTTCCAGATGGTGACCCAATCCGTTACGGGATCTGATCCTTCGTGGTATCTGACGATCTCAAGTGTGAGCCTTGGGGGAGCCTTCGAGTAGGCGTAGTCACGGACCAGTTGGATGTCATAGGGAACCACAACCTCAAGATCGCCACCGTCATCATTCTGGGTGGTAGCCTTGACTGCGTTCCGACTGATGGCGATTGCCGTGTAGGTCTCGCTGAAGATCTCGACATCCACCTGGGAGCTCGTATAGCGGTATTCAGTGAAGCTACCAGTAAACTTGAATCCCTCTACTGGGGCTCCACTTTCAACACTTTCTTCATAGCTATCGTAGCTCACTTAAGCATCCACTGTTCTGATGGACAGCTCGATCTCTGTGTCCATCGGGCCATGGGTCAGTCGTACCCTGTCTGAGTTCAGCCTCACCCTGTGGAGGAAGGAGATTGTGAAACCATTCTCCCAAGATGAATCGACTGGCATTGCAGACGTGAGTGTGATGGTCGTGATCCCGCCAGGCGAGGAAGTCGTGTAGTCTACAGTTCGGTAGATAATGTCGCCGTCGGGGTTGATCAGCTGGAGCCTCTTGTAGGTGTCGAACTCCGAGTAACGATTGTGGTAATCGAGCCCCTCGACATCGAACTGAAGCACTCCGGCTGATGGGTCGGTATCGAGGAACAGGTCTTCGCGCCAGGTAGGCATCAAGAACGAAACCCTCATTCCGTGACGAGCTGTGAGGAAGTCCCTCCACCAGTCCATCTCGGTTGGGTTTGTCTTTCGGTTGAAGATCCATTTTCTGACACCATCAACTGAAGCATGAAGCCAAGGACTACTTCTGTCTATCACACCACTTTCATTATCAATGATGGCTGGCCCCATGTCAACTATTTCATCGACGAAACCGCGTGAGGCAAGGGGGATTCGGTCCATTACATCAAGACTGTCGTAGGTTGTGATGGTTGCTGTGCTTCCCGGGCGATCAAAGTCATCTCGATACTCAGCAGTCTGGGCCCGGAGTCTGAGCTGGCCTGCTACCTGTGTCATCTGAACCCCAGTTCGGTTATCCAGATGACAGTCAAAGGCGGGAGCAATTAAGTCGCCAGCGTAGACGTTATAGGTGAGGGGGTCGAGCGTTGCACCATCAGCTGCCATTGCCGTTAGCTCAAGCGGGAAAGAAGTATCATCCTGGGGATGGTAGATGATAACTTTCTCGCCAGCTCGGACATCAGTCTTGGCGGGATCAAAGTAGATCTTGGTATCGGTGATGACACTATCCTGAGTGATTCTCGTAGCATACTGGTAGAAGGGGATTACAGTAGTAGCCTCCATCAACTCGTACCACCGACGGAGCTGTTCTTCTCTATCCACATCGTCCTTAATGAGGATCATACCTTCAAGCCGGCGGCGAGGCTGGTTTCGGATGCTGATTCGCTGCTCGGAACCATCAGCGGTTCTTATGACATCAGTTAGCCATTCCCATTGTTCCAGGACTGGGAAGTCGGGGATTTCTTCAAGCCAGTTGATAACCACAACTTCGAAGAGCATGGTTACCGAATTATAGGTAAAGGTAAAGATGTAGGTGGCCGATATCGAGAACGGGGCATCGTCCTCGATGGTAATATTGAACTCTCTTTCCTCTACTGGCTCGAAAGTCTCAGATACCACGATGTCAGTTGTGAGACCAGTTTGACCAGTTCCACCGACAGTGTTCAAGTAGTTCTTAACTGTATAGGCATTCCACAGGAGGAATGGGATCGGGACATTTCTACCGGGATTGATCGGATTCAAGAAGGCCGGGATAGCCCAAACCCTGAAATAAATCTCACCGTAGTTGCCGTAGATGAGGCAGCCGTCCGCTGCGGCTGAAGGACCAGTCGGACTCGGGTTTGTAATCGCACCAACACTGCCACCGCTCAGGTGGACAGCATACTCGCAGGTATCCTCAACAGCCGCAGAGACGAGCGGATTGTCGGAAGTATTCCCTCCAAACATCTCTACGATTGAGTCAGCCATGTCCCTCCTTAGACGTTCTTCTTATAGGCTAGCCCGTACGAGATGGTGTTGGCGTCATCCTGAGGGTCACTACCAATGTTTAGGTTATCCTCAATGCCCTTGCGCTTGAACGGGAATACAGTCCAGGTCTCACTCCCGAATGTTAGTTCGGATCCCGGAGTATGGTTTGAGATATCCACAAGGCGAACGCCGGGAAGGTTTCCAAGGAAGCAGTGGGAAAGATTGTCAGTACTTTGGCAGAACCAGGGAATCGGATGGAGGGCAGTTCCACCAGTCACAAGTTGATTGGAAGTGGCCATGAAGAAGTCCAAGAATTTACCGGCACTGGATGCCCAGTGGTCACTATCTTCATTAGCCATTGTCATTAAGGAGGTCAGCCCTTCCTCTGTAAGAACACCAGCACTTGGGAACCCAGTAGCAGGAAGGGTATTAGCTTGGATATTCACATGGGCATTTCGGAGGGCAGTTCCGGTGTTACAGAACATCCCGTAGTAGTGATCTGTGCTAATTGGGTTATTGGCGTCTGAAGGCCAGAACTCGTAGTAGATCGCCCATAGATACCCGACATCGGGAGTAGTCATACCGAGCGGATCGAGTTCACCGAAGCTCAGGTGGGAGTACCTGTCGCCAGCAGTCTGAATAACCACATGACAGTAATCAGGGCCAGTTCCAGGGCCCGAGAATAACCAGACATTGGAGAACCCGCTAGCATCGCCAAGATCGTTAAGCTTCACACGGTCGGAGTCAGTGGCCGTAGTAACGGGAGATCCAGGATGACCCCAATACTGTTGGTTGCTAGCATTGAGGCCAGTACTCAGTGAGCCGAACAGTCGGCCATCCAGAAAACCACTACCAACATCAACGGGGTTCAACGTGCTATTCTGTTCTCCGAGTGCAACTTCGCAAGCTCCCTTTGAGAAGCCAATCTGCTTGCCAACAGCGCCATCAACGTCGTAGTCCTCGGTCCAGCCATCAGCAACCACGAAGGTTGAGATTACATCGAGCAGGTCGGCCCAGTCAGTGGCAGAGGTATTGGAATAGGACATTAGGTCTCCTCGATTGCCATGAAGTCGCCCGGGTTACTTCGGAAGACTCTCTGGAAAAGTCGGTAGTCTTGACTGCTGATTGTGACAACCTGCTCAACAGCCCGATTGAACCCGGAAGTAGCGAAGACTCCTTCGAGAGCCCCGATGATGGTGTCGTCTACCATGTCAATGATATGGCACTGGAACAGCGGAGTCTCATTCTCGAAGTTCTCAACCAGCTTTTCGATCCCGCCGAAGTTCCAATTGTTTGGGTTGACACTACCGCTGCCCGGAGTACGGCCAGTTTTGTAGGGCCATATGAAAGCACGTTGCCCCGTAACTGGAGCATTGGCGCTTGAGGAGTTGCTCTGGTTCTGGATGGCTCTCCATGACTCCGCGGTCCTACGACGGTAGTATGCAGCGCCATCTCCGGGATCGGCAATGAAGGCATTACGAGCATTTGCCACAGACGGGAGGGCGAGTTCGGGGTAGCTTGCGATGATGGCAAGCGGGAATGGGTACTCACTACCAAGGGCGAATGGCAGGAAGAATCCAGCATACATACTCATGTAGTTGGTTCCCACCTGGGCGATCAAGATGAAGCGCCGATCATTGGCATAGATCCAGTAGTCGATGGAGCTGTCGGCGAGGTTGAACCACACAGGACCACCGGCACCTTGCTGTGACCCGTGAGCAAGCCCGGTGAGCCAGCCCGTAGCACCAAAGATCTTCCATCCGTAGTGGTTGTTGCCGTCATCGTAGACGGTTTCGATGTTGATGAAGACCTCTTTGCCGGTTCCGTTACCGGGGGCCTGCAGTGAGAGTGATCCAGTAGAGTCGTTATAGGTTAAGTTAAAGGTGGCACCAGTACCGCTCCCGCTTGTTGAACCTTGCGCCACGGGATCTGTCGGAATAACCGAATAGTCTCCGGGAGTAGTGATACTAACTCCGGTAACTGCGCCCCCAGACACTGAGGTTACAGTCAACACGGTCGCAGTTGTAAAGGTGCCACCAGTAAGAGTGATCGTGTCGTCTACCGCATAGCCAGAACCGGCAGCGGCAATCGAGTCCACAGACTTACATTCCTGGGTCACGGCTGAGTAGGCGAGGGAAGTCCAACCGTTGGCAATTAGCCACGTTCGGATATCAGCCAACAGATCGGCGTAGTCAGTTGAAGTGCCTGTTGTGAAAGCCACGCTAGATTCCTCCTAACAGCCTTCGGACCGCATTCGGGTTCCGCTGTATTACATTCATAATAAGTCTCTCGCCTTCGGCGGTTCCCATTGCATCAAGAGCCATCGACGGGTCCATTGTATTGATGATCTTGACGTCTCCCTGACTCGATTGGACGCCTTCGCCGCCCTGCATAGCGCCGGTCCGGTTTTGACCCGGGCGTGAAACGTCAACGCGCTCGCCCGGAGTCGCCCTAAACGCAACGAGTTGA
>Ga0180437_10000830_pt1 | contig 55803 bp, 38 predicted proteins | sample SS_ome_4_FD_132410 | JGI IMG/M metagenome (GOLD analysis project Ga0180437, IMG submission 132410) | Hypersaline lake sediment archaeal communities from the Salton Sea, California, USA - SS_3_D_1 metaG | ecosystem: Environmental > Aquatic > Non-marine Saline and Alkaline > Hypersaline >...
CGAGCGAGGACCTGGAGAGCTATTACGAGTTCCCCATGTTCCTGTCGTTCGTGGTGAGGAGCGGCCGGGCCGCTCTCTATCCCGTCTACAAGGGGACGTTCGAGCGCGGTAGCCCGGCCCTGATGGCCCTCCACGAAGGAGCCGAGTCTCACGCCTACACCGACTTCCTGGTCCAGCTAGTCAAGGATTTCCGGCGAAGCGTCGACTACCTGGAGACCCGGCCGGACATCGACGGCGGCAAGCTCGCCTACTACGGGATGAGTTGGGGTGCGTACCTGGGCCCGATCATCACGGCGGTGGAGGAACGGCTGAGCGCCAGCGTCCTCGTGGGCGGGGGCCTCGAGGGGATCGGCAGACCCGAAGTCCGTGACTTCAACTACGTGACCCGCGTCACGACGCCGACTCTCATGCTGAACGGCCGATACGACGGCTTCACCCCCCTCGAGACCTCGTTACAGCCTTTGCACGACCTCCTGGGAACAGCGGCGGAGGACAAGCAGCTCATCCTTTACGACACCGACCACATCCCGCCGCGCGAAGAGTTCATCAAGGAGACGCTGGCCTGGCTCGACCGCTATCTCGGGCCGGTGAGCAGATGAGATAGATAGCGAGTCCTCAGCTCGCCTACCCGGCGCCGGGTGCCAACTGGTAGTCGACCCGCCACGGCGGAAGCTCGGTGCGCCCCTCCTTCAGGAACCAGTCGAACCACCGCAGCATCCGCAGCGTGTAGTCGTAACGCGCCGCGGCGCGCCGGTTGCCGTGGCCTTCACCCGGATAGAGGACCAGGCGCACCGGCGTGTCGGTCCGCATCTTGATCCCGCGGTACAACTCGCGCGACTGACCCGGATCGACCCGCGGATCTTCCTTGCCGTGCATGATCAGCAGCGGGGTCCGCGCGTCGTTCACGTACATGATCGGGCTGCGCTCCAGGAACAGGTCCGGGTTCTCGTAAGGGTTCGTCAGCCAGTGGACCAGCTCCATCTCGCGCGGTATGTCGCTGGTGCCGAACTTCGAGAGCTGGTCGGAGATGCCGACGGACATGACACCGGCGGCGAAGCGCCGGCTATGCCGGGTCGCCGCCCAGGCGGTGAAGTAGCCGCCGTACGAACCGCCGGTGATCCCTATCCGGTCCGGATCCGCGACCCCGCGCTCGATCAGATAGTCGACCCCGGCCAGCACGTCATCGAACTCGGCGCCGACGGCGTCACCCTGGCCGGCCTTCGAGAAGGCGACACCGCGGCCGGTACCGCTCCGGTAGTTCGGGTAGAAGACGGCGTAGCCTCGCGCGGCGCCCAACTGGCCGGGCCGGCTGTAGGTGGTCAGCCAGCCGTTCTTGAAGTGCGACTCCGGGCCACCGTGGGCGACGACGATCGCCGGGGCACCGGCGCTCTCGTCCAGCGGGTGGATCAGCAGGCCCTCGATCTCCAGCCCGTCGCCGGCGGTCCAGCGCACGACCTCCTGCCGGGCGAAGCGGATCCCCGACAGCCAGGCGTTGGAATCGGTCAGCCGGCTCGGCGCGCCGGCCCGGTCGACGCGCATGGCGAACACCTCCGGCGGGAAAGTCGGCGATTCGGCCGCCAGGGCGGCGCGCCGGCCCCGCGCATCGACGCTCAAGCCACCGAGAACCGGGTCGCTGCTCTCGAACAGGATATCGGCGTCGCCACCGTCAGTCTTCACGCGACCCACACGGCTGCCGACGCCGATCGCCGCCAGGTAGACCAGGCGGTCGCGCGACGCGAAGGCGAACGACTCGACGTGACCCTCCAACCCGGGCAACAGATCGCGCGGCGCGCCGCCATTCGCCGGAACAGCCATCAGACGGCCCTCCCGTGGGTCGTTGATATCGACCCCCGAGATCAACGCGATCGTCCTGCCGTCGGGCGAGAAGTCGAACGCGCCCAGCTTGCCCGGATTCTCGATCGCCGCCAGCACCTGACCCGACTGCGCAGCGATCACGTGCAGGCGCCGGAACATGTAGCGGTCGTCGACCAGCGGCGTCGGCGACAGATCGGTCAGTAGGCGCCTGCCGTCGGGATCCCAGACGGCGCTCCACGGGTGGCCCGGTACGTCCACGGCCCGCGCCGCTGCCGCCGGGCCCTCGGGACCGTTCGGCAGCTCCAGCACGTAAAGGCGTCGCGACAGCCAATCCTCCTCGTAGACCTCCTGGTCGAAGCCGGCGCGCCTCTGCTCCGCCAATTCGTCCGGCACCGCCTCACTGGCCACGAAGGCGATCGCCCGACCGTCCGGCCGCCAGTCGAACGCCAGCACGCTCGTCTCGTGCTCGTAGAGCCGCACCGACTCGCCCGCCTCGGCGGGGATCACGTAGATCGATACGTGGTCGTCACCCTCGCGGCGCGCCAGGTAGCTTATGTACCTGCCGTCAGGGCTCCAGCGCACGTGCGAGACGTTCACCGCGCCGGTCACGAACGGCCGGTCCCGCGTCCCGTCGAACGCCACCACGTGTAGCTCCGACCAGGCCGGACCGTTCCCGTCACCGCCGGGCTCGCGCGGTACGCTGAGCGTGTAAGCGATCTCCGACCCGTCGGGACTGATCGCGACCTGCCGGATCGAGCGGATGCGGGCCACGTCCAACGGGGTGATCGCCCTAGCCTGCGCACCTGCCGGCTCGCCTGCCGGCAGGCCCGGCCCCGTCTGGGCGGCGGCCAGCCCGACCGCGCCTGATAGCAGAACGGCGCACCCGGCCGCGGTCCACGCGATTCGCTGACGTCTCATTCGAACCCCCTCCGCGTTCGTTCGTCTGGCATGAAGGCTGCCTTTGGCATTATAATCCCCGTGGCACGAACAGAGAGCCCGCGCTTCCCCGCCGTAGCTTTCCCCAGAAGTCCAGCCGGCTTCTTACGGATTCCCGGTACCGAGCGACGCCGTGCTGCACCCGGCGCCGCAGGTCATCCGTGCCGCCGGCCGCATCGCCGCTACTCCAATGCCGAGCCGCGGTGATGATAACGTTGTCGACTCCAACAGACCAAGCCCGACCGGATGCCTGAGGCACCCGATACCAACGTCTCGATCCAGCAAGCTATCGCTCGCCTGCTCGCCGACGTGCGGGCGCGCATCAACCTGTGGATTCGCCGCGCCCAGCGCCGCAGGCGCGGGCCCGAGCGCCACGGCTACCGCGAATCCCGCTATCGCAGCCTGTTCAACGGCGTGCCGATCGCCCTGTACCTGACGGCGCCCGACGGCACGATCCTCGACGCCAACCCGGCGCTGGTCGAGCTTCTCGGATACCCGTCCCGCGAAAGCCTGCTACAGCTCAACGCCTACGACCTCTTCGTCGACCAGGAAGTGCGACGTAGCCAGATGGCACAGCTCGAGCGGGAAGACCTGGTCCGCGACTACCAAGTCCAGCTTCGCCGCAGCGATGGGACGCTGATCTGGGTGCTCGACCAGGCCCGCGCGGTGCGTGACGCGAGGGGCCGCGTCTTGTTCTACGAAGGGTCCCTGAAAGACATCACCGTCGAGAAGCAGGCCCGCGAGGAGTTGCAGCGCACCAACGAGACGCTGCGCGCCCTGATCAAGGCGTCGCCGCTGGCGATCATCGCCCTCGACGTCGACCGCAACGTCGTGACCTGGAACGCCGCGGCCGAGCGAGTCTTCGGCTGGAGCGAGCCGGAAGTCCTGGGCCGTCCGCTGCCGCCCATCGTGCCCGACACACAGCTCAAGGAGTTCCGCCGGCTCCACGGCCGCCTGCTGCAGGGCCACAGCATCAACGAGGCGGAGACCATCTGGCGAAGACGCGACGGCGCGCTGCTGAACGTGCACATCTCCGGAGCCCCGTTGCGCGACGACACCGGTAAGGTGGTCGGCAGCCTCGCCCTGATCGCCGACATCACCGAGCGCAAGGAGGTCGAAGACACCCGCAATCGGCTGGCCGAGATCCTCCAGGCGACGCCCGACCTGGTCGGCATACTCACCGCCGACGGCATCGGCATCTACCTGAACCCGGCGGGCCGCAACCTGCTGGGCGTCGAGCTCGACGACGCGCCGGCCCCTATGCCCGTCTGGGAGTTCCATCCCGAGCCGGACCGGACGCGGATGCGCGACCAGGTGCTGCCGGCGGCGATTCGCGACGGCCACTGGTCCGGTGAGATAGTCTTCCGAGCCCGTGACGGACGCGACATACCGACGTCGATGATGATCGTCGCACACAGGACGGCGGACGGAACGGTCGACCACCTATCGACGATCGCCCGCGACCTGACCGAGCAGAAGTCGATGGAGGAGCGTCTCCGTCACGCCCAGACGATGGAGGCCATCGGCCGGCTCGCCGGCGGTATCGCTCACGACTTCAATAACCTGTTGACCTCGATCATCGGGCACTGCGACCTCGTCTCGAGAGACCTCCGCGACGAGCGGGTCCGACCCGATATCGAGCAGATCAAGGAGGCCGGCCAGCGCGCCGCCGCCCTGACCAACCAGCTGCTGGCGTTCGGACGCCGCCAGATGTTGCAGCCGCGCCTGATCGACTTGAATGGGATGATCGCCGAGCTCAGCCCGCGACTCAGAGAGATGGCCGGTGAGAGGATCCAGCTGACGACCGCGCTCGACGCTGCGCTGCGGCGCGTGAAGGCCGATCCCGTCCAACTCGAGGAGATCGTCATCAGCCTGGTGGAGAACGCCTGCGAGGCCATGCCCGCCGGCGGTAGCCTCTCGATCGAGACGGCCCACGCCGACCTCAGTCCCGAGTCGGCTCAGCAGCTCGGCCTCTCGCAGCCCGGTGGTTACGCGGTCCTCGCAGTGGCCGACAAGGGCTGCGGCATGGACGAGGAGACCGTGGCGCGGATCTTCGAGCCGTTCTTCTCGACCAAGACCGAGGTAAAGGGCACCGGCCTCGGCCTGGCCACCGTATACGGGATCGTCAAACAGAGCGGCGGCGACATCTGGGTCAAGAGCAAGCCGGACCACGGCACGACCGTCATGGTCTACCTGCCGGTCGCCGAGCAGCAGGTCGAAGAGGCGGAGCCGCAACAGGGGATCGAAGAGGCCGCCGCGACCAGCGGCACCGTCATGTTGGTCGAGGACGAGCCCGCCGTCCTGAGCCTGGCGGCCCGCGTCCTGCAAGGCCGCGGTTATCAGGTCCTGCAGGCGCGCGACGGTGCGGAAGCGCTCGAGCTCCTCGAAGCGCATGCGGGACCGATCGACATCTTGATCACCGACGTCGTGATGCCGAGGCTGGGCGGGCCCGAGCTGGCCGAGCGGCTCCAAGAGGCTCGCCCCGAGACACGCATCATCTACATGTCGGGCTACACGGACGACAAGGCCGTACGCGACATAATGGCCGACAGCGGCGTCAACTTCCTTCAGAAGCCGTTCTCGCCGGCGGCCCTGGCGGAGCTCACCCGCCAGGTACTCGGCGGAAGGCGCGGCGCGCCCCGGCACGACGACGCCGAGGTCATCGAGTCGACTAGCCTGTAAGCGCGCCGACCTCGTCGAGCACGAACCGGGAGAACGGGATCGCGCAGGTGAAGGCGGGCGAGACCGCGTTCAGCACATGCAGCGACCGATCGTCTCCCTCCAACCGAAAGTCGTCGGATAAGCGGTGCTGCCGCGTGTCGACAAGCTGCGCTCGGATCCCCGCTTTACCCCAGATCCTGAAGTCACGCGCCTCCACACCCTCCGCCAGTCTCGACGCCAGCCGCACGAGCCGCGGCCTGTAGTACTTGGTCATCTCGCGCAGCGCTACCGTGCGAAAGCCCGCCCAGTTGCCCAGGAACATGCGCGACTCGAGCCGCGCGACCTCGAGCAGCTCCCGGAAACTGAAATTGTCCAGCAGACCGTACTGCTCGCGCCAGAGCGCCGGCAGCGCCGTCGGCCCGATCGTCACGCGCCCGTCCACACCCACCGTTAGATGGACGCCCAGGAACGGCGTCGCCAGATCCGGTACGGGGTAGATATTCGTGCGCAGCGAATAGGCGCCCGGCGCCGACTCCAGGTAGAGGCCTTTGAACGGCACGATCCGCAAATGCTCGGCGAACCCGAAGTCGCGGGCCACACGGTCGGCGTACAGCCCCGCAGCGTTGACCAGATACCCCACCGAGAAAGCGCCCCGCGTCGTAGCGACCCCGCCCGCGCTCCGGCCGCCGTACGCCGTTCCCGCCAGTAGCCCCACGCCCGCCGACCGCGCCTCCTCGACGAACGCCGCCACGACCTCGGCCGGGTCGACCGTCGCCGTGCTGGGCGAGTAGAGCGCACGCGCGTACGTCTTCGCCCGCGGCTCGATCGCCCGAGCCTCCTCGGCACTGACCTCCAGCAGCTCGACCCCGTTCGCACGCGCCCGTTCCAGCAGCCGGTCCAAGACCTCGAGCTCGCGCGCATTTTCAGCCACGACCAGCTTGCCGCAGCGGTTGATGCGTAGGCCGTGCCGGTCACAGTAGCGGCTCAGCTGCTCGTTACCTTCTCTGGTGAACCGCGCCTTGAAGCTGTCGGCCGAGTAGTAGAAGCCGGCGTGCAGCACACCGCTGTTCCTGCCGCTCGCGTGCAGGCCGTAGCTCCGCTCCTTCTCGAGCAGAAGGACCGAGGCGTCCGGATGTCGGCGCTTCGCCTCGATCGCGATGCGAAGCCCGATGACACCGCCACCGATCACCAGAAAGTCAGCGGTCTCCATGTCCTCCCCATCCCCATCCCCATTCCCATCGCCATCCCCATCGTCTTTGCAGGATGACGATGGGGATGGCGATGGCGATGGCGATGGGGAGTAAGAACCTGCAACACCACAGTATGCTCGAGGCCGCTCGAGAGCGGCCCCCACTGCACGCAGCGATCGGAACTGAACCCGCGAACCCGCGCCCTCCTCAGTCGACGCCCGCGGCAGCCGGCTTCAGCGTCACCCGTTCGGGGCCCAGCTCCTCGAGCCTGAAGGCGCGAGCGGCCTCGACGGCGAGCAACAGGCCGAGCACGAACAGCGCTCCCGAGATGAACCCGATCAGCGTGAATCCGTTACGCCAGATCAGCATCGCCAGCGCCGACATCGTCATCACCAGCATGAACGCCATCGGGATGCCGGCGAACGCCCACGTTCGCCCGGTCCGCTTCAACCAGACGGTGATCGCGAGCAGCGCCAGCGCGGCGAGCAGCTGGTTCGTCGCGCCGAATACGGGCCAGACCGCGCGCCAGGCCGGGAGCACCTGACCGGTGGCCGGGTCGGTGTAGGTCACGAAGACGAGAAACGCCGGAAGTGCGAGCGTGACGATCGTGGCGATCAGGCGGCTGCGCGCGTCGTTCTTGTCCCAGCCAAACGCCTCCTGCACCGCATAGCGCCCCAACCTGGTGCACGTATCGAGCGTGGTGAGCAGGAAAGTCGAGAGCGCCAGCAGGCCGAAGTGGGACCCGAATCTGAACGGGACACCGAGCCTGGCGAGAAACTCGCCGATCCCGCCGGCGTAGATCGCGATCGGCGTATCGCCGAACGCCTCGGCGCTGAACGGCAGGATGATCACCGCGGACAGGGCGATAACCGCCACAACACCCTCGATCAGCATTGCCCCGTAGCCCACCCGACGCGTGTCCGTCTCGCGGTTGATCTGCTTCGCGGTCGTACCACTGGCGACGAGCGAGTGAAACCCCGAGCACGCCCCACACGCCACCGTGATGAACAGAATCGGGAACAATGGACCGAGATGCGCGATCCCCAGGTCGGTCACCGCGCTCGGGGCGACCAGCGCCGGCCAACGACCGGCCACCGCCGTCGCGCCGGTCAGCCCGCCGATCAGCAGGCCCAGGCCCGCGCCCAGAACCGACAGATACAGCAGCCAACTCGACAGGTAGTCGCGCGGTTGCAACAAGATCCACACCGGTGTGATCGATGCGACCAGACAGTAGATCAGCAGCACCACGTTCCAGGTGTTCTTCTCGCTACCGGCGAGCCCCGGCAGGAGTCCGGCGCCATGCGCCAGGGCGTCACCGACCCAGATCGCCAGCAAGAGCAGCGGCAGGAAGACGAGCGTGCCGGTCTTGATGCTCAGGCCGTGCCGATACGTCAGGAAGCCCATGACCAGGGCGAGCCCGACAAAGATGATCGCCGAGATCGCCACGCCGCCGCCGTTCATCTCCACGTCCACGAACGTGTCGGCCGTCAGATCCATGAACACCACGATCACATAGATCAGCGCCAGCCAGATGAATGCCAGGAACAGCCTGTAGGCCGTCGGCGTGATGTACTGCTTCGCCAGCTCCGCTACCGAGCGCGCCTTGTGGCGAACCGAGGCGATCGTCGCACCGAAATCGTGCACACCGCCCACCAGGATGGAACCGGCGATAATCCAGAGCAGCGCCGGCAGCCAGCCGAAGAACAAGCCGGCCAAGATCGGACCCACGATCGGACCCGCACCGGCGATCGACGAGAAATGGTGGCCCAGCAATATCTGCGTCTTCGTCGGCACGTGATCCACCCCGTCGTACTGCCCCTCCGACGGAACCAGGTGCCGGTCGTCCAGCCCGTAGACGCGGCCCATCCAGCCCCCGTAGACACGGTAGGCCAACCAGAACAGCGCGATCGTCACCAGCAGGATTACAGCCAGCATGCCTCTCTCCTCGACGATTAGCAGGCGCGACACCGCACAAGTTGCACAGCGATCCCCGTCGCGACAAGCCTGGAACCGCCCGGTCTCCGCCGTCCCGGTGCCGCCGCCGCTGCCGGAGATAGCCGGCCGGCCGCCTCGCTCGGCCCTCGAGCGCGGCGGTCGACCTGCCGCCCTAAGGCCCTGCATCGCAACGGGTTACAGCCAACGTCACGGCCCCGGCCCTCGGCCCCTGCTTGACACTCCCGGCGACCTCCGGTATCATGGGGACGCTTTCCTGTCCGGGGGGCGTCTCTCCCACCCTTCCCGTTTACCCGATTTCCTGTTCTCAACCGAGATGGCGGACCTTTGGCGTAGGCAAGAAGGAAGAGGTTCCGTTTACAGGCCATCCGCTTACCGGTATGCCGTTGCCGGTCCGTCGGTCACTGAAAAGGACGGGGTACCATGTTAGACGCCATCAGCGCGACGTTGCCGGAGCAGTGGCAGCTTACCTTCCAGCTGCTCACGTTCCTCATCGCCTGGATACCGGACGCGCAGGCCACGATCTTCGATTTCGCCTGGATCGCGAACACCGGCTGGGCGACGTTCCTCAAGCGTGTCTTCCTGCTGCTCCCGGCGTTGCTCGTCATCGTGGCGATCTGGTGCACGATGCTCGCTCTCTACACCGTGCCGTTCCGATCCGGCCGCCGCGAGTTCCTCGTCGCCCTCGTGCTCCTCTGGTGGGAGACCGGGCGCAGCGTCTGGCTGTTCTGGGTGGGGATCGCGCGCTTCGTCTGGATGCTCATCGGCTGGGCCTGGGGCTTGCTGAAGCTTACGCTCCAACTCGGCTTCCGCTCGCTGCGCCTGGTCATCCTCACGCCGTTCGCACTGCTCGACTGGATGGGCCGCAAGTACTTCCAGCCCGGCGTACCCTGGCTGGCCTTCCTGCTGACCATCGGCTGGTCGGCGCTCGAGGCGCTCATCTTCACCTACACCCTGATGCCGACCGTCTCGGAGGTCTTCTACGATCTGGCCGGCGTCGAGAGCCGGACACTGATGGCGCCGATCCTCTGGATCTTCTTGTTCGTCGTGATCTCCGGGAGCTTCGCATCGATCCAGGTGCTCGCCCAGGCTTGGGAGCGCAAGGACGTCAAGACCTTCATCCAGATGCTGCTCGTCGAGTTCTTCGTCATGTTCTTCGAGGTCGTATTCCTCTATCGCGAGCTCATCGACGCGATCACTCCCTGGATCGCCGCCAATACCGGCTACCAGATCGGCTTCGGCGGGACCCTCGCCATGGCCTCCTTCGGCTGGATCGGCATCCGCGCGATGACCTGGTTCCTCTTCGGTCGCTTCGGTACCCCGGCGCTGCTCGCCGTGCTGGCGCGCGAGACGATCTCGGTCCAAGAAGCGCCGCCCGGTGAACGGCCCCGCGCGCCCGAGCCCGACTGGTGGCGCGGGCCGATCAGCGCGCTCAAGGCCGAGAACGAGTGGTTCCGCGCCCGCTCGCTCGAGCTGCTCGAGCTCGTGTCGCTGCCCGTGCTGCAGCTGCTCGCCGCTGCCGTCAACTGCGCCACCGTGGTGATCACCGCGCGGCAGGCCTTCAAGCTGCCGTTCACCACACTAGAGAACGTGATGATCAAGGATGCGCTGGTCCAGGCGCTGCGCGGCCAGCCCTCAACGAGCGGCGACTGAACGCCCGACGACGACACCCGAGCTAGACGACACCCGAGCTACAGGTGATAGCCATGTACGTTGATCACGAATCCGGGACGGCCAGCCGGCGAACCGCGAGCACACTGCTGGTGATCAGCTTGCTGTTGGCCGCGGCGTGCATGCCGCAGGGCGAGCAGGAGCCGCGGATGACGTTGTTCATCGGAATAGACGTGAGCGGCTCGTTCCATAACACCGGCAACTACAACGACGCGCTACGATTCACCGCCCACTACATCTACGGCCACCTCAACGGGCTGGGCGGGTTGGAGCAGCCGGCCGTCCTGTTCGTCGGTTCCATCGGCGGCGAGCGACCCGGCGAAGCGAAGACGTTCCATCCGATCCACGACTTCCAGGGCAAAACGGTCGACGAGATCGACGCCGACCTGCACCGCTGGTTCCCATCCGGTGAGGCGTTGACCGACTTCAACCCGTTCTTCGAGCGCGTCGCGACCTTCGTCAAACGCCAGAACCTGGTCCTCAAGCCGCTGACCATTCTGATCGTCAGCGACGGCGTGCCCGACGTCACATCGCGCACCGGCAGCGAAGACGACCGCTACGCGAGAATCGATATGGAGCCGCTCGAATACCTCTCGCGCAGGGTCACCGTCAGACTGGTCTACGCCAGCCCGACCGTCGCCGTCCGCTGGGAGCAGGACATCCCGCGCCAACGCGTGCGCATGTGGACGCAGGACGATGAGGTCATGCGAGGCTGGCGCAACCAGATAACGCTGGGGCTGCCCGTCGACCAGCAGGACGACCTGTGGAACTGGATCGACGATCTGGTCGACGCCCGGGCGAGTCGGCGGATCTTCTAAACGGTAGCCAGTAGCCGGTGACCGGTGGCCGGTGGCCGGTTCTGCAAGTCAGCGGTCAACACATGGGCCCGTCTCTCGGCGGAAGAGGCGGGCCTTCTCCATCATCGAGCCTAGCATTCGACCGATGATCCCCAACTCCTCCAGAAGGTCCGCAGCTGTTTCCGGCTCGAGGTGCCCGCAGTCTACCGCGACTGCTATCCAATGTTGCAGCTCGAGTTGCTCGGCATCGGCGTCGGTGAGCTTGCTCAAGAAGTGGCGAGGATACTGGCGTTTGCCCCACGCCTCTGCGATCTGCGCACCGATCGCCCGTGAGGAGCGCCGCAGCTGATCGGTCAGAGCATACGTCTCCTCACGCGGAAAGCTCCTCGTTCGCTCGAATACCGTGGAGGCTAGCCCCTTAGCCCTCTGATAGACCTCAAGGTCGGTGAAGTTGTTCGCCAAGCGGCCCGTCATCAGCGCCTACGGTCCAAAAGGATCACTAGCATCAACTGCGCCATGCTAGTGCCCCACCCTCAACAAATCGTCACAGACAAGAAACAGACGAATCCTGCGTCGTCCGCCACCGGCTAACCGGCCACCGCTCACCGGCCACCGCCCACCGGCCTCAGCTCCAGCGCGATCACCAGAGCTGCCGCCACACCCACCGTAGCCGCCAGGAACGGGGCGCCGGGACCGTAGGCATCGAAGATCGCGGCGCCTCCCAGCGGTCCGGCCACCCGGGCGACCCCACCGAAGAACTGGTTGAGTCCCAGCGTGCTGCCCTGCTCCTGCGCCGATGTGGCGCGCGAGATGAGGGCGGCGAGCGGCGGAAAGAGGGTGCCCGTTCCTGCGGCGACCAGTGTGAGGGTGACGGCGAGTAGCGGATAGGTGTTCGCGATAATTCCCGCAGCCATCCCGACCCCGAGCATCCCTGCGCCGAGCCGGCAGATCTTCGCCTCGCCGAATCGATCCACCAGCCTGCCCACGGCCAACCCGCGCACCAGCACCGAGACCGACCCGACATACATGAACACGTAGCCCACGGTCGACTCGCCTATTCCGAACCGCTCCTCTAGGAAGAGCGGGAAGATCGCCGTCATCGCGCTGAACGCTCCCATCCCCAGCATGTAGATGCCGATCATGCGGGCGAGCGGCCCACGCAGTGCAGCCTGCAGAACTGCGGTGAGCGGAGGCACGGCCAGCCTGCCCCGGCCCGCGCCGCGCCTCGAGGCCGACGGCTCGGGCAAGAACCTGACAGCCAAGCCCAGGTTCACCAGGCAGAGCGCCGCAGCCACGAACCCCGGCGCGGCATGACCGCCCCAACGCCAGGCCCACGATCCGATGGCCGGGCCGATCATGAACGCCGCGCCGGTCGCTGCCGACAGCCAGCCGAGGACCTGGGCACGGCGCTCCGGCGCCGTGGTATCCGCCACGTAGGCCTGGGCGACGGCGATCGTGCCGCCGGACGCGCCCTGGACGATCCGCGAGACAAACAGGATCACCACGGTCGTCGCGAGACCGAACAGAAGGTAGGACAGCGCCGAGAATGCCAGCCCGACGAGGATCAACGGGCGCCGGCCGTAGTGGTCGGAGATCTTGCCCCAGAACGGCGCCGACAAGAGCTGCGCCACCGAGAACGAGGCCACCAGCGGACCCACCATCCAGTCGGCGGCCCCGAACTCCACCGCATAGAAAGGCAGCAGCGGCAGGACGATCCCGAAGCCGATCATGTCGACCAGCGCGATCCCGATGAGCACCGCCACCGATGCCGGGTCGGTCCTCGCCGTTCCCCGCGTCACTTCTGCGCTCAGTTCCGCCCTCCCGGCGCCCGAGTCGCGCGCCTGCAGGTCAATCGGAGTCGCCGCCCACCCCGGGCGAGCGAGCGGACAACTTATAGCGCCCGTTAGCACGGCCGAAAAGGTCGGCGCGTCAGCGGACCGCTTGTACTCAACCGGCCGCAAGCCTAGTCTTCACGGCATACCGAGCCCGACCCGCAACAAGGAGGCCGAGATGATGCGCGCAACCGTGGCGGCGGCGGCGCTGGCCCTGGCGCTCCCCTGCGCCGTGAGCGCCCAGTCGCAGACGCCGGACCGATTGACCCTCGCCCTGTACCTGGAGATGGAAAGCGTCTCCGATCCCCAGATCTCTCCCGACGGAAGCCAGATCATCTATACCCGCCGCTGGGTCGACAAGCTGAACGACCGCCGTGAGTCGGCCCTCTGGATCATGAACGCCGACGGCAGCAAGAACCGCTACCTGACCGATGGGTCGTCCGCACGTTGGTCGCCCGACGGGACACGGATCGCCTATCTGGCACCCGGCGAGCCCAAGGGATCCCAGATCTTCGTCCGCTGGATGGATGCCGAGGGGGCAACGACCCAGGTCACCCGCGTCGATGAGTCGCCGGGCGGCATCCGCTGGTCGCCCGACGGGACACAGATCGCCTTCACCATGCTCGTGCCGGCCCGCGACCGCTGGAACGTGCAGCTGCCCGGCAGACCTCAGGGGGCGAACTGGACGGAAGGCCCCCGGATCATCGACCGGCTGAACTATCGCCGCGACCGGGTAGGCTTCTACGAGGACGGATTCCGCCACATCTTCGTGGTCCCGGCCGTTGCCGGAACGCCCCGCCAGCTCACGCACGGTGACTTCGATCACGGCGGCAGCATCGACTGGACGCCCGACGGCCGCGCCATCCTGTTCAGCGGCCTACGCCAAGAGGACGCCGACTACATCTGGCGCGAGTCGGAGATTTACGAGGTGAGCGTCACCGACGGTACGATCACCCAGCTCACCGAGCGGCGTGGGCCGGACGGCGGCCCGCTCGTCTCACCGGACGGCCGCTCGATCGCCTACACCGGCTACGACTTCAGCGATGACACCTACCTCAACTCGCGGCTCTACGTCATGGACCGCGATGGCGGTAACCCCCGGATCCTGACCGCCGATCTCGACCGCTCGCCGCGAGGGATGATATGGTCCGCCGACAGCCGCAGGATCTACTTCAACATAGACAGCGCGGGCACGCGTAACCTCTACTCCGTCACCCTGGCCGGTCGCGTCGACAAGCTGAGCGACGGGCTGCATATGCTCACCGTTACCGACATCAACGCCAACGGCCAGGCCGTCGGCGTGCTCTCCAGCCATCACGAGCCCGGCGACGCCGTCAGCTTCAATATCAGAAGGCCGGCCCGGCTCACGCAGCTCACCTTCGTCAACGATGACATCCTGACCGGAATCGAGCTGGGCGAAGTCGAGGAGATCTGGTACACGTCCACCGACGACTTGCGCGTCCAGGGATGGATCATCAAGCCGCCGGACTTCGATCCAACGAAGAAGTACCCGCTGATCTTGCAGATCCACGGCGGTCCCCACGCCATGTACAGCGTCGGCTTCGATTTCGCCCGCCAGGAGCACGCCGCCAACGGCTACGTCGTGCTGTACACGAACCCGCGCGGCAGCTCGGGATACGGCTCGGCTTTCGGCAACGCCATCAAGCGCGCCTACCCGGGCAAGGATTTCGACGATCTGATGAACGGCGTGGACGAGGTCATCGCGCGCGGTTACATCGACGAGCGCAATATGTTCGTTTACGGCGGTAGCGGCGGAGGGGTCCTGACTGCCTGGATCGTCGGCCACACCGACCGCTTCGCCGCAGCCTCCTCCAACTACCCGGTCATCGACTGGCTTTCATTCGTCGGCACCACCGACGGCGCCAGCTGGTACCGCAACTTCGACCATTACCCGTGGGAGGACCCGGAAGAGCATCTGCGCCGCTCGCCGCTCATGTACGCCGAGAACGTCACCACACCTACCATGTTGATGACCGGCGTGAACGACCTCCGCACACCGATCTCACAGACCGAGGAGTTCTACATGGCGCTCAAGGTCCAGAAGATCCCGACCGTGATGCTCCGCTTCAACGACGAGTGGCACGGCACGAGCTCGAGGCCGTCGAACTTCATGCGCTCGCAGCTGTACCTGCGCAGCTGGTTCGAGAAGTATACCACAACGGACGAGTAACCGGTCACGGCCACGGGGGAAACGGAAGGATAGCGTTATGAGAAGGGCCGCTGCAGCTTTCCCGCGGCCCTTCTCATTTCGAAGGCTCGATTGCTCAGGCAATCAATTGATCGTGGATTGCCGAATTCCCGAACTGCCAATGCAACAACGCTACGCCGGCGTCGCCTCTATACCCGCATCGCGCGCCCGCCGCGCCACGGCGATCTCCCGCAGCTCCGGCCTGTAGAAGAACTCCTTCGCGCCCGAGGCGGGCTTCAGCTCGTCGAGCCAGGTCGCCGTCTCATCGAACTTGGCAAAGAACGGTCTGCCGACCCAGTCGGGGTTCCGCGCCTGCAGGAACTTCAGCACGAAGACCCTCTGGCCGGCGACCGTCGCGACACCATCGATCAGGACCTTGCCGGGCGTCGCCGACATGCTCGGGCCCCGAACCGTACGGGCCAAGCCCGAAACCTGACGGTAGGCGTCGTTGAAGATCCCGAGCGCCCGCGCCAGCGGGACCGAAAAGTAGTCCCGGGGACCGGTATCACGCTCGACGAACATGTAGTAGGGGATCGCACCGAGGCGGACCTGTCGGCGCCAAAGCTGCGCCCAGGCGGCCGACGAGTCGTTCACGTGGCGGACCAGGGGCGCCTGACAGCGGATCGCCGCACCCGCATCCCTTATCCGGCGCAGAGCCACTTCGGCGACCGGCGTCTCGAGCTCACGCGGGTGACTGTAGTGCGCCATCAGCGCCAGGTGGCGGCCCGATCGCCGTACCCTCTCGAACAATGCCAACAAGTCGTCGGCGTCGTCGTCCGTAACGAACCGGTACGGCCAGTAGGCGGGCGCCTTCGTGCCGATCCGGATGCTCGTAATATGCTCCAGCGCCGGATCGAGCAGCGGCTCGATGTATCGCCGCAAGACCGACGACTTCATGATCGCCGGATCGCCGCCGGTGAGCAGCACGCTCGTCACCTCGCGATGCCGCTCCAGGTAGCGAACCCACCTGCTCGACTCACGGCTCGCGAACTTGAACTCGTCAATCCCGACAAACTGCGCCCAGCGGAAGCAATAGGTGCAGTAGGCGTGGCACGTCTGACCCGCCGCCGGGAAGATCAGAACCGTCTCCCGATACTTGTGCTGCACCCCCGGAATCGGCTCGTCGTCGAACACCGGAACGTTCAGATCCCGCTGCCCGGCCGGGTGCGGGTTCATCGCGTGCTGGATCGACGCAGCGGCCGCCCCGATCTCGGCTTCCGACGCACCACGACGGATCAACCGATACATCCGCCCCAGGTCGGCCGAGCTCAACATGCCCGGCTGCGGGAACGTTAATTGGAAGATCGGATCGTCCGGGATGTCGGACCAATCGATCAAGTCCTCTACCACGTAGTTGTTCACCCGGAACGGAAGAACCGTCGCCACAGCTTCCATCGCGACCCGCTCCGCCGCCGACAGACGCTCCAGCTCCGGTATCAGTCCGATGTCCTTCCGCGTGTACGCGCGATACTTGCGCGCTTCCACGCGGGCGACATCCGAGCGCCGTTTTATCCCGCTTCCGTATAACATCTCGACCTCCGCCGTGAACGTCCTGTACCAGCGGACCCGCTACCGGCCCCCCCCCGCGCGAGCGGGATTCACAACCCTGAACCAGCTATTGGGACCGCAGACAGGACTCTGGGACCGAGCGGCCGACTCGCCTCGCAACGATCGTCAGCGGCCCGGCGCGACGACGGGAACGACGGCACAACGCAGGGTCGAACTACCCCTTTGGGCTCGCAAAGCTTCGCTGCCCTCCTGCACTGCGCCGCTTGTACTTAGTTTACGCCCTGTCGAAAGATACCCCCCAGCGGCGATCTCTGCAAACGCGGTCTGTAAGCTGGGCTACCCCCGATCCGCCGCCCCGTTCTCAAGGTTGATCGCCAACCGCTCTAACCGCTCTTGTGCCGCCGGGCCGCCTGTTCCTACTTTTCCCTGCCTGTGACATTCTGCCCCTGCCGGGGGTGCGCCGGACGGCGGAGCGTGGGTCCCAAGCCTCTGCGGTATACGGTCTTACACGACTCGGGGCACAGGGGCCTGGAGGTTGCTCTTCCGGTAATGGTCGATCCACGACTCGAGCCAACCCAAGTACGCAAACGGAACGAACAGCCATGAGCAAAGCCAAGCAGAGCGAAGCGAAGGGGGCCGGCAACGGCCGAGAGGACCTGAACCCGTTTCATATCGCGCAGCAGCAGTTCGACAACGCGGCGCGCTACATCCCGGACCTGAAGGCCGGGCTGGTGGAATACTTGAAGCGGCCGAACCGGATGATCACGGTCGAGTTTCCGATCGAGACGGCGGAGGGAGAGGTCAAGAACTTCGTCGGCTACCGTTGCGTTCACAACCTGGCCCGTGGGCCGGGCAAAGGGGGCATCCGCTACCATCCGGACGTGACGGCGGACGAAGTGAGGGCGTTGGCGTCGTGGATGACCTGGAAGTGCGCGGTGCTGGACGTCCCGTTCGGCGGTGCGAAGGGTGGGATCATCTGCAACCCGAAGAAGCGCACCAAGGATGACTTGCGGAAGATGACTCGGCGCTTCGTGTCCGAGTTGGGCGACGCGATCGGGCCGCACACCGACATCCCGGCGCCGGACGTGAACACGAACGCGGAGACGATGGCCTGGATCTACGATACCTATGATATGATGCATAAGGGTCGCAACAACCTGGGCGTCGTCACGGGCAAGCCGGTGAACATGGGTGGCTCGCTGGGCCGCAACGAGGCGACGTCACGCGGCTGCCTGTACTGCACGCAGCACGCTCTGGCTATGGGTCTCGTGACCGGGCTCGACTCGGTCAAGGGCGCGACGGTCGTGGTTCAGGGCTACGGCAACGCCGGTGCGATCGCCGCCCAACTCTATGCCGAGCAGGGCGCGAAGATCATCGTGGTGAGCGACTCGCGCGGCGGCGTCCACAACCCGGACGGCCTCGACCCGCACAAGGTGCTCGAGCACAAGAAGAAGACGGGATCGGTCGTCGGCTACCCGGGTACGAAAGAGCTGAGCAACGAGGAGCTCCTGACCCTACCGTGCGACATTCTCATACCCGCCGCCCTGGAGAACGTGATTCGTGGCGACAACGCCGCGGAGATCCAGGCCAAGGTGATCGCCGAGGCGGCAAACGGACCGACGACCCCGGCTGCCGATGCGATCCTGTTCGAGCGCGGCATCTACGTGCTCCCGGACATTCTGGCCAACGCCGGTGGCGTGACGGTCAGCTACTTCGAGTGGGTGCAGAACAACGAGAATGAGCAGTGGGAGGAGGATGAGGTCAACGCCAAGATGAAGGCCAAGATGGTCAAGGCCACCGAGGCCGTCATCCATATGCAGAAGGAGATCAACGAGTCGCTGCAGCAGCTGGAGGCGCGCCGCAAGGAGCGCGGACTCGGCGGCGACCCGCTGAAGCCGATCGACCTGCGTACGGCCGCTTACGTCCTGGCGATCTCTCGGGTGGCGGATGTCACCCTCGAGCGCGGCATCTGGCCGTAGTCCGCTCGGCACCTCTCCGTGATCGGTGGTCGGTGATCACTGATCACTGACTACTGATCACCGATCACCGATTACCGATTACCGACCACCAACCCCCGGGCCTATGGCAAACGCGAAGACCAAGAAAGACAGACCCAAGCCCTTCCTGCTGCCCGAGTACTGCAAGGCCTGCGGGCGCTGTATCTCGGCCTGCCCGAAGGACTGCATCGCGCTGGGCACCGAGATCAACCCGGCCACCGGCTACACCCCGGTGGTCATCGACCTCGACGTCTGTAACGGCTGCGGACTGTGCCTGCATGCCTGTCCGGAGCCGTACGGGCTGATGCCGATGCCCGCCGATGTCGACTTCGAGCTCATCGATCCGGAGTTGCTCTTCGGCGCGAAAAAGACCACGGCACCGGAGCCGGTGGCGATTCCCGACGAGCGGGTACCGCTGCCCCAGCTCGAACCGATGATCCTCAAGGGGAATCACGCTTCGGCGGTCGGTGCCGTGCTGGCCGGCTGCCGTCACTTCTTCGGCTACCCGATCACGCCCTCGACCGAGGGTGCCGAGATGCTGGCGCGGCTGCTGCCTCAGCTGGACGGCATCTTTCTCCAGGCGGTGAGTGAGGTGGCGACCGTCAACATGATGTACGGTTGCGGCGGCGCCGGGATGCGTTGCATGACCTTCACCTCATCGCCCGGGTTCAGCCTCATGCTGGAGGGGATCTCCTACATGATCGGGTCCCAGATCCCCGGCGTCTTCTTCGACGTCATGCGTGGTGGGCCGGGCTTGGGGAACATCGCGCCGGAACAGGGTGACATCAAGCTGGCCTGCCGCGGTCTCGGCCACGGCAACACGCACGCGCTGGTGCTCGCCCCATCCACGCCGCAGGAGATGCTCGACCTGACCATGGAGGCTTTCGACCTGGCCTTCAAGTATCGCAACCCGGTAGTACTGGTCAGCGACGGGTTCCTCGGCCAGATGACCGGACGAGTGAGGCTGCCCGACCACATGGTCAAGCCGGGACTGCCCGAGTGGGCGGTGCATGGTGATGCGATGCATCGCCGCAATCTGCACACCTCCATCCTCCTGATCGAACGTGATCTCGAAGCCCACAACATTCGCCTCAACCAGAAGTACGAGCGGATGAGTCGGGACGAGCAACGGGCCGAGGCTTTCCATTGCGATGACGCCGACTGGATTATCCTCGCCTGCAACACACCGGCACGCATGGCCGAGGGCGCGATAGAGGTGCTCCGCCAGCGCGGGATCAACGTCGGGCTGTTCCGGCCCATCAGCCTCTGGCCTTTCCCCATCGACGCTTTCTTGCCGCTGATCGGGCGAGCCAAGGGCTTCGTCGTGGTCGAGGCGGGCGCCGGCCAGCTGGAGGACGAGCTGCGCCTGGCGTTGAGTCACGCGGGAGTCACCGAACTGCCGCCCATCGATCGGCTCCGTCACTATGGTGGGGTGCTGCCTCAACAGCAGGAGATCGTCGAGAAAATCACCGCAGTGGCGGGGGAATGACATGAGCACCGTCTTCTATGAGAGGTTCGAGCGACACGCCCACGGCGAAGGTCTGAAGGGCCACTCCACTCACTATTGCCCCGGCTGTGGCCACGGACTGATCCACAAGTATCTGGCCGAGGCGATCGACGAGTTGGGCGTGCAGGACCGGACCGTCGCAGTTTCGCCGGTCGGCTGCTCGGTCTTCATGTACTACTACCTCGATGTCGGCAACACGCAGGCCGCCCACGGTCGGGCCCCCGCCGTGGCGCTCGGCCACAAGGTGGCCAACCCGGAGGCCATCGTGGTCGGCTATCAGGGCGACGGTGACCTGGCCGCGATCGGACTCGCCGAGATCATACAGGCGACCCAGCTGGGCTTGCCTATGACCTTCATCTTCGTCAACAACGCCATCTACGGCATGACCGGCGGTCAGCTCGCGCCCACCACGCTCATGGACCAGCGCACCACTACATCTCCCACGGGGCGCACCCGCTTGATGGGCGAGCCGATCAAGATGGCCGAGACGATCGGGCAGCTCGACGGACCCGCCTACGTCGAGCGCTGTGCGTTGTTCGACAACAAGCAGCGCACCCGAGCAAAGAAGGCGATCAAGAAGGCGCTGCGCTTGCAGGTCGAGAACAAGGGCCTCGGGTTCGTCGAGATCCTCTCCGAGTGCCCCACGCACTTGAAGGCGACCACCGCCGAGGCCGAGCAGTGGGTCAAGGAGAACATGGTTCCGGTCTTTCCGCTGGGCGTCAAGAAGGATCTAGAGCCCGAGCCGTGGTTCGATATGCGGCCGCCCAAATTCGACGTCGAGAGCGTAGTCGAGGTGATCGGTGGCTCGGCCGAGCCGCCGCAGCGTTTCGGTAAGGCGTTCCCAGCTCACATCGCCGAGGCGGACGTCTCGATCAAATTCGCCGGCGCCGGCGGCGATGGCGCGCAGACCATCGCGCTGCTGACCACGCGGACGGCTATCAACGAAGGATTCGATTCGACCCATATCCCCAGCTATGGACCCGAATCGCGAGGCGGCACCTCCTACGCCGACGTGCACATCGCTACTCACGAGGTCCTGTCTCCCGCCTCACCGGCACCGCACGTCCTCGTCGCTTTCAACCCGCCCAGCCTCGAGAAGTTCGGCCCCAGTGTCCGGCCCGGCGGCATCGTCATCTACGACAGCTCAGTCATACCCAGCCCACCGCGGCTGGATACGAGCCTGGTGATGGTCGGGGTACCATGCGCCAAGATCGCTATGGACCTGGGTAAGCTGATGGTGAAGAACGTCGTGGCGCTGGGCGCGATGCGCGCCGCTACGAACCTCTTTCCCAGAGAGAGCTTCTTGAACACCATGAGCAAGGCGCTCCAGCACGACTGCGCCTTGCTGGCCCTGAACGAGGAGGCCTTCGCCCGGGGGGAGAAGGCCTATGAAGAGGCAAGCTCGTAGGTTCTTGTACGGAATGGGAGGTCTGCGGGGAGGTAGGGAACGCCAGTTGGGTCCCTGAGCATGTGAGCCACTGGACATCCGAGTTCAGAAGTGAGGCGCGAGGTCCGCCAGCTCTGACCTCGAATGCTCACTTGCTCTATTGCTCGGATGGTCAACTAGCGTTCCCTCCCTCCTCAGGTTCTTCCTCGCTTGGTAATCCGCAACCTCGTCGCACCGAAGCGTCGCAATGGAGGCACCTTGACAATGTATATCGGCGTACCGCGAGAAACCCACCGCCTGGAACACCGGGTGGGGCTCACACCCTATGCGGTCGCCCGGCTCAGCCACTACGGACACACCGTCATAGTGGAGAAAGATGCCGGAGCTACCGCCAGGTTCTCGGACAGTGAATACGAAGCCGCCGGCGCTCAAATCGTCTATAACAGCGAGGAGGTGTACAAGCGCGCCGACATTGTCTGCAGGGTCGGCATCCTCTCGACCGGTGAGCTCGATTTCCTGAAGCCCGGGTTGATCATCTGCGCCTTTCACCACCTCGCCGTCGCACCGCGGGAGAACGTCGAGCGGCTGTCCGAGCTCGAGACGACGATCATCGGCTACGAGATCATCGAGAACGAGGACGGCGATCACCCGATCCTGGCGCCGATGAGCGAGATGGCGGGACACATGGCCGTCAACGTCGCCGCCCACTACCTACAGAACCAGGAGGGCGGACGAGGCATCCTGCTCGGCAACGTGCCCGGCGTTGCGCCACCGACCGTCGTCATCCTGGGAGCCGGTTCCGCGGGCAACAGCGCGGCACGGCAGGCGCTGGCGAGCGGCGCCCACGTGATCGTAGTGGACGAGGATCTGGAAAGGCTGAGGGCGCTCAACAAGGAACTGTCGTCCCAAGTGGTCACAGCGGTAGCGGGCATGGCGCAGCTCGAGCGGTTCACAGCGATCGCCGACGCTGTCATCGGTGCGATCCTGATCCCCGGCGCCCATGCCCCGATCCTGGTCACCGAGGAGATGGTGAAAGGGATGAAGCCGGGGAGCGTGATCCTCGACCTCTCAGTCGACCAGGGCGGCTGTGTCGAGACCAGTCGGCCCACCACGATCGATGACCCGGTCTTCGTCGTACACGACGTCGTCCACTACTGCGTCCCCAACATGACCGCCAACATCGCGCGGACCGCCTCCCGAGCGCTCGCCAACGCCGTGCTGCCCACGGTAAAGACCTTGCTGCGCAAGGGACTCCCGGAGGCGCTGCGCGATTCGGGGCTGGCGAAGGGCGTCTACATGTATGAGGGACAGCTGGTCAACGAGAGGGTGGGCGCTATCCTGAGACTCCCCACGACCGCGCTCGCCGACCTCGTCGACAAAGGGTGAGCTAAATGAACTGGCTAGATGACTATAGATCCAAGCTGCAGAGCCCGGCCGACGCGGTACAGAAGGTCGAGAGTGGCGACTGCGTCTACTACGCCGGCAACGCGGCGATCCCGCAGGCGCTCGTCCGGGCTCTGGCCGAGCGGGTGGACGAACTGCAAGACGTCCAACTCAACCATGTGCTGCTGGTGGGCCAGGACCCGCTATCGCAGCCGGGAATGGAAGACAGCTTTCGGCACAACTCGCTGTTCGTGGGACCGGCTGATCGCAAGGCGGTGAACGAGGGGCGCGGCGACTACGTGCCCATCTTTTTGCACCAGATCCCGCGTCTCTTCCGCCAGGGCATCGTCGAGCTGGACGTGGCCATGGTGCAGTGTTCGCCGCCCGACGAGCACGGCTTTATGAGCTTTGGCGTCGAGACCCTCGCTTCCATCGCTGCCTCCCAGATGGCCAAGCACGTCATCGCGCAGGTGAACGCGAAGATGCCGCGGGTACTCGGCGACTCGTTCATCCACGTGAACCGCGTCAATTCCATCGTCGAGTACACGGAGCCGTTGCCCGAGCTCGAGCCCAAGCCGGCCACCGATGTCGAGAAGGCCATCGCCGCCAACGTCGCTCCACTCATCGGCCCCGGTTCAACCGTCCAGATGGGGATCGGCGGTATCCCCGATTCGGTCTGGGAATCTCTGGAAGGGAACTTGGAGCTCGGGATCCACACCGAGATGATCTCGGACGGCGGCATGCGAGCGATCCAGCGCGGCGTCGTGACCGGCACGAAGAAGAACTTGCACGCCGGCAAGGTGGTTCTCACATTCGCTCTGGGTAGCGATGAGTTATACGACTTCCTCGACAACAACCCATTGATCGAGGCACACCCGGTCGACTACGTGAACGACCCGTTCATCGTGAGTCAGAACGAGAACATGGTAGCCGTCAATTCCGCCATCGAGGTCGACCTCACGGGACAGGTGTGCTCCGACTCGATCGGACCCTACATATATTCCGGGTTCGGCGGACAAGTCGACTTCATCCGCGGCGCGGCGAAGTCGAAGGGCGGCCGCCCGATCATCGCCCTGCCCGCCACCGCAAAGAGTGGCGAAGTATCGCGCATCGTGCCGTTCCTCAAGCAGGGCGCCGGCGTCGTCACCAGCCGCGCCGACGTCCACTACGTCGTGACCGAGTTCGGCGTCGCCAACCTGTTCGGCCTCAACCTGCGAGAGCGCGCAGAGGCGCTGATAGGGATCGCCGACCCGCGCTTCCATGACGATCTCGTCCGAGCGGCGAAGGAACGGAAGTTGTTGACGTGACAGTATGCGGTGCGCCGCATGCGGTATGCAGTCAGTAGCACCAAGCACACCGCATACCGCACACCGCACACCGCACACCGAATCTGGGAGGCTGCCTTGAAGAGGATGCTGGTCACTGGTGCGCTCGGCCAGATCGGAGCAGAGCTCGTCCCAGCGCTGCGCGAGACCTACGGCACCGACAACGTCGTCGCCTCCGACATCCGTATGCCGGCAGGAAGCGTCGGCGACGACGGACCGTTCGAGTACGTGGACTGCACGGAGCGGCGGCTGGTCGACGAAGCGGTCCGCAAGTACAAGGTGGACACGATCTATCACCTCGCCTCGCTCCTCTCGGCAACGGCGGAGGAGAAACCGCACGTGGCCTGGGACGTCAACATGGGCGGCCTCTATCGCGTGCTCGAGGTGGCGCGCGAGGGCCGCTGCGCGGTGTTCTTCCCCAGCTCGATCGGCGCGTTCGGGCCCTCAACACCCCCTGACAGGACACCGCAGGATACTCTGCAGCGCCCGACGACCATGTACGGGGTCACCAAGGTGGCCGGCGAGCTGCTCTGCGACTACTACCATAGGCGTTTCCGAGTCGACACGCGGGGCCTGCGCTATCCCGGGCTGATCTCCTACGTTGCTCCACCCGGGGGCGGCACGACCGATTACGCTGTGGAGATCTTCTACGAGGCGATTCGCAACAGGCGCTACACCTGTTTCCTCGGTCCGGACACCTGTCTCGACATGATGTACATGCCGGACGCCATCAAGGCGGCGATGGACCTGATGGACGCGGACCCGGCGCGGCTGATTCACCGCAACGCATTCAACGTCACGGCCGTGAACTTCACCCCGGAACAATTGGGGGCCGAGATACGTAAACACATACCGGAGTTCACGGTCGAGTACGACGTGGACCCCGTTCGTCAGGAGATAGCGGACTCCTGGCCCAACTCCCTGGACGACAGCGCCGCTCGGGCAGAGTGGGACTGGCAGCCGGAATACGACCTGCAGACCATGACCCGGGACATGCTGGAGAACCTCAGGGTGAAGCTGAAGGCCGGCTAGGCGGCCCCCGGCGGCAGCGCGGTAGGGCCCCTTGCCTAAAATGCAACAGCCGTGCATAGTTGCACGGCCGCTCCTATCCCCCGCACCCCCGCTCCACAGACACATCGCACGGTAGGCGGCGCGACCGGCGCAGCCCGCCGATCCCGAGGAGGAAGCATGAAGTCAATCTTGAATCGGAGCACGCTAAACAACGTCCTGGCCCTGGGCGGCGTGGTCATCATCCTGCTGCAGACCCTGATGATCGCATACGAGCGGATCGAGGTCGTGATCATCCTCGCCGGGATCATGATCAACCAGGTCGGCACCTGGGGGCTGGCGAACAAGCTGCTGCCCGAGCGGCGCGTCTACCTGCAGCTCCGCGCGGAGGTCGACCGCTTCATCGGTCTCGTCCGCCAGCTCAACGCCAGCGCCGTCGCCGAGGCCGAGCCCGAGGTCGAATCGACCAAGGCGCTCATGCATGAGTCGATCGAGCGTATGGTGTCCGTGGCCGCCGTGAAGTCGGAGGTAGAATAGCGTCAGTGCCGGTCATTCTGACCGAGAGTGCGGAAACACATTTTCCCGCGGCCGGTGACCCGAGCGCCGGGGCCGGCCGCAACGAGCGAACAGGGGGCGCTCCGCGCCCGGCACGCAGTTTGCCCGACCGGATGCGCCGTCTGGCCCAAACGGCTCGACGCACGAGCGAGGATAGACGATGCGGAACAAGAGCGGTTTTACACTTGTCGAGTTGCTCACGGTCATCCTGATCATCGGCCGCTGGCGGTGATCGCGCTTCCGCGGTTCGTCAACACCCGGGAGAAGGCCTACTATTCGGCCATGCGCTCCGATCTGCGGAACCTGGCGACGGCCGAAGAGGATTACTTCGCAGAGAACCTGACCTACACGACCGAGCCGAGCTTGCTTGAGAGCTACCGGACCAGCAAGCGGATCGTGGTTACGATCCCGGAGGCGACCGATAAGGGCTGGCGTGCCACGGCGACCCACGAGATATCGACCCACCTGGAGTGCGAGATCTACTACGGCACGGCGACCGGTGCGACCCTCGCCACGAAGGAGGGCGGCGTCTACTGCAACAACTAGACGCGCCGACGGCGAGCTCGAACGACAACACAGCAGTCCCCGGCCGGGAAGAGCAGCGCCCCGGCTCGGGGGCTTCTTGCATCCGACGTCGGTCGGGGCACCGCGACCGCGTCTCGTTGGCCGCCCCCAACCACCCTTCACAACCACCGTGCCCGGGCGCTAGTTTGAGTATCACAGGCACCAATGAGTTGACGCTCGACACTTGACGGTATGGCCGGATTCGTGATCAGCGAGACACCAACGCGCCGCGGCCGGGCCCGCAAGACTACCCCGACCCTTCTCTCGATTGCAGCGCTGACGATCGTCGCCGCGGCCTGCGACGGCCGCGCCGGTAGCGCCGCGCTCGGCGGCTACGAGGGCTCCGGGGGCTGCAGGAGCTGCCACGAAGACTTCTACGAGCTGTGGGCGCCGTCGCACCACGGCCTGGCGATGCAGCCGTTCACTCCCGAGTTCGCCCGCACCGAGATCGGTCCGCTGGCCGGCGAGATCACGATCGGCCAGCTCCACTATGGCGTCGAGGTCAGAGACGGGATCGGCTGGGTCCGCGAGCGTGGCCCGCACGGTGTGGCGGAGTACAAGATCGAGCACGTCATGGGCGGCAAGAACGTCTACTTCTTCCTCACCCAACTGGAGCGCGGCCGGCTTCAGGTCCTCCCCCTCGCATACGACGTCCGCCGCCAGGAGTGGTACAACACGACGGCCGCCAGCGTCAGGCACGAGGCCGACCTGGATGACGAGGCCATCGATTGGCGCGAGCCGGCGCTCACGTTCAACACCTCGTGCTACACCTGTCACGTCAGCCAACTCTCGACCAACTACGACCTGGAGACCGACACATACAACACCGTTTGGCTGGAGCCCGGTATCAACTGCGAGACGTGTCACGGACCGGGCGGCGAGCATGTGCGGGTCTGCAGCGAAGAGAGCTGCCCCGAGGACATGGCCATCATCAGGACCACGGACTTCACCGCGCAACAGACCAACGATCTGTGTGCGCCGTGCCACGCCAAGATGTGGCCGATCACCCAGTCCTTCATGCCGGGCGAGCGCTACTTCGATCATTACGACCTGGCCGCGTTCGAGCATCCCGACTTCTACCCCGACGGACGTGATCTGGGAGAGAACTTCACCTACACGCTCTGGCTGACGAGCCCCTGTCTGGCCTCCGCCGAGCTCGATTGTCTCGACTGCCACACCTCCAGCGGCCGCTATCGTTTCCACGGCGCCCGGGCAAACGACGCCTGCCTGCCCTGCCACGAGCAGCGCGTCCGCGATGCGCCAGCGCACACCCGTCACGCCGCCGGCAGCCCGGGTAACGAGTGCGTCGCCTGCCACATGCCGACGACCGAGTTCGCCCGCATACGGCGCAGCGATCACTCGATGCGGCCGCCGACGCCGTCGGCGACCATCGCCTTCCGCTCGCCCAACGCCTGCAACCTTTGCCACGATGACCAGGACGCCGCCTGGGCCGACCGTTGGGTGCGACTATGGCACCCCAACGACTACCAGGCACCCGCCCTCCACCGCGCGCGCTTGATCGATGACGCGCGCAACCGGCGCTGGGCCCGGTTGCCCGACATGCTCCGCTACCTCGAGAGCGCAGGACGCGATCCGGTCTTCGCCGCCGCCCTGATCCGTCTGCTCGAGGACAGCGGCGACGACCGGTTATGGCCGGTCTTGGTACGGGTCCTCCAGAACGATCCCGCGCCCATCGTCAGGGGAAGCGCGGCCACCTCACTCGGTGCGTATCTGAGCTCCGAGACCAGCGCCGCTCTGCTGGCGGCGACCCGCGACGACTACCGGGTCGTACGGATCCGGGCAGCTGAGTCGCTGGCGAGCTACCCCCAGGAGCTGGTCCCCGACGAGGCGCGCGCCGGCCTCGAGCTCGCGTTGAACGAGTTGCTGGCGGCTCTGCGCAGCCGACCCGACGACTATTTCTCCCACTACGGGCTGGGCAACCTTCATCTCGGCCGCGGCGAGCTGGTACAGGCGCTTACCGCCTTCGAGACGGCTCTGAAGCTCAGACCGGACTTCGTGCCCGCCCTGGTCAACGCCGCCATGACCCAGGCCCAGCTGGGAGAGGCCGCGGCGGCGGAGGCATCGCTGCGGCGGGCGCTGGAGATCGAGCCCGCCAACGCGGCGGCGCACTTCAATCTCGGGTTGCTGCTGTTCGAGCGCGGCGAACATCAAGCGGCCGAGGAGCAGCTGCGGGACGCGCTCGAAGCTGCACCTCGCTTCCCCGCCGCCGCCTACAACCTCTGCGTGCTGTTGGCCGATGACCGGCTCGACGAGGCCATCGAATGGTGCCGGCGAGCCGCCGAGTTGCAGCCCGGCGATCCCCGTCACGCCTACACCCTGGCCTTCTACCAGCAACTCGGCGGAGACGCGCCGGGCGCCGTTCGTACGCTGCGCGAGCTCGTCGACCGTCACCCCGCCTACGGTGACGCTTACGTCCTGTTGGGAACCCTCTACGAGGAAGCGGCGGACACGGCGGCCGCCATCGCCGCCTATCGCCAGGCGCTGGAGAGCGGAGCCCTCGCCGAGCCCGACCGGCGGGTCATCCAGACGAGGTTGCTGGCCCTGCAGGGACGGTAACGTGAAGGTCTCCACGATCATCCCGACATACAACCGGAGCGGTGTACTGCCGGCGACGGTCGAGAGTGCCCTCGCACAGACCTACCCGGATTTTGAGGTCATCGTGGTAAACGATGGATCCGAGGATGACACACGCCAGATCGCGGAGCGCATCGACGATCCGCGGGTGACGGTGATCCATCACGCGCACAATCGAGGCGTGGCCGCCGCACGGAACACCGGGATCGAGGCCGCGCGCGGCACACTGCTCGCCTTCCTCGACGATGATGATCGGTGGCTGCCTGACAAGCTGGCAAAGCAGGCTCCGCTGTTCGACGATCCAGCCATCGGACTCGTCTACTGCGGCGTCGCGATCGTCGACGAACGAGGGACGGTCACCCGGCACGCCATCCCGACACGGCGCGGCGACATCTACCGATCGCTGCTCTTCAAGAACTGCACTTCGGCCAGCTCCGTCGTCGTGACGCGACGTGCCTGCTTCGAGCAGCTCGGGACGTTCGACGAAGACCTGCCACCGTTCGAGGACCACGACATGTGGCTCCGCATCGCCCGTCGCTACCGGGTGGACTTCGTGCCCGAGCCGCTGACCCTCTTCGCCGGCTACCGGCACGACCGGCTCAACCGTCCCAGCCGGGCGGTCCACGTTTACGACCGGGTGATGGCCAAGTTCGAGACCTACGATTACCCCTCACCGTTCTTGCGCCGCCGGGTCCGCGCCTACCGGCACTACACGCTCGCGACCATGCACGGGGCCAACGGCGACGCGCGACTCGCCCGGCAAACATACCTGCGCAGCCTCATCATCTGGCCGGGCAACCCGAAGGCCTGGATCGGCCTCGCATCGGCCATGGCAGGAGCGCGTGCCTCTCGGGCACTTACGGGACTGAAGGCGCAACTCTTCGACCTCGTCAGCAGGGTACGAGCCCCCAGATAAGGTCTTCCGGACTACCGAGAAGCGGACCTGGACTTGCGATAGGCGTAGATGTGCACGTCCTGGAAGTCGTGCCCCCTCTCCTGCTGGACGGCGGGAGGACACACACCAGCGATCTGATAGCCAAAGCCACGAGCCTCGAGCTGTCTCAGAAACGCTCCGAACTCGTCCTCCCCCCGTTCGATGTGGTGATGGTACTCCACAACCATCTGATCGATCGCAGCTATTCGTCCCGACTCGATCAGTTCCTCAAGGACCGCGCTCTCGGCACCTTCCACATCGAGCTTCAGGAAATCGACCTCACGATTCACGTACTTCGATAGCTGTACCTGCCGGACCTTGCAACGCTCTTTTCCCATCCGCATCGGAACGGTGCTCATGACCAGCGACGCCGGGTTGTCGGGATCGAGGTAGAAGTCGACCTCCGCCTCCTCTCGGCCGACGGCCAACCTGTTCACCGACACACCGTCCAACTCGTTGGCGGCGACGTTCTCCTCCAGCAGACTGTAGGCGTGTTCCGCCGGCTCGAAGCCGACCACCGTGGCCTCCGGATACAGCGTCTTGAAGAACAGGATCGACATCCCGATGTTGCTGCCGCAGTCGATGATGTATGGATCGTCGCGCTCAGCTCGGAAAAGGTACCTCAGGAAAATGAAGATCTCCTCGTACAAGTACTGAAGGTACCACAGGGAGTAGGTGGCGACGCGATAGTCGAGCACCGGAACATGTAGAACGCCCGTCCCGCGCGTCAGCGGCCTGCGCCCCAACAGGCCAAGGTACGTCCTGAAGATCCTCCACTTGAGCCTACTCGGGAGCGGCGACCCGACGATCCCATTGAGCCGCGCAGCGAGTAACTCGCCGTACCTCGACAGTTGTCCCATCCCACCCTCACAGTTGCCCGATCCCAAGAACGGAGCCAAGGACTGTCCGGCAATATAGTAGCGTATGCGTCAGGATGCGCCCGGTCCGACGAGACGAGAAGCGGACCCCTGGGGCCTCCTCTCTCGTGCCGCAACGACTTCTCCGTGTTGCACAAACCGAACTGATGTTAGAGGTTCCGCACTGGCCACCAGGTAAGGCAGTACCCCGTGCGACGGGACGGAGGTGACGATACGGTTTGCCCAGCTCGCACTTCATTCTGACCCCCGTCGGCTCGGCCGGTGACGTTCATCCCTACATCGGGATCGGGCGCGAGCTGCGACGGCGCGGACACGACGTCACCTTGCTGACCGGCGAGCCGTTTCGAGCTGCGGCCGGGCGGGCGGGGCTGCGCTTCGTCTCCGGTTGGCCCGCCGAAGACTACGAGGCGACGACGCGCCACCCCGACCTCTGGCATCCCGTCCGAGGCCTGCGCCTGGTGTTGAGCGCCGTCGCCGATATGCTGCGCCAGACGTATGCGACGCTCTCCCAGCTCTACCAGCCCGGGCGGACGATCCTGGTCGGGCACACACTCTCGTTCGCGACCCGGACGTTCGAGGAAAAGCGGGGCGCGCCGGCCGCCACGATCCACATCGCCCCCGGTATCATCCGCTCCAGTTACCTCGGACCGGCGATCGGCGTCGGCCGGAACATGGCCAGCGCGCCCCGCTGGTTCAGGCGTGCGTTCTGGCGGCTCGCCGACCGGTTGGTGTTCGACCCGATGATCGTCCCCGCCCTCAATGCCTGGCGCAGCGAGCTCGGCCTGCCTCCCGTCAACCGCGTCTTCGATTCATGGCTCCACTCACCACAGCGTACGATCGGCATCTTCCCCGATTGGTTCGGGCCGCCGCAGCCCGACTGGCCGCCGCAGGTCCGCCTTACAGGTTTCCCGCTCTTCGATGAGGCCGACGACCATCCCCTCGATCCGCAGCTCGATGAGTTCCTCGCCGCGGGTGAGCCGCCGATCGTCTTCACACCCGGCACCGCCAATCGCCAGGCACCGGCCTTCTTCGAGGCGGCCGTCGGCGCCGCATCCACTCTGGGGCGTCGCGCGCTACTGCTCACGCGATTCCCGGAGCAGCTACTGGACGATCTGCCGGCGACCGTGAAACACGTACCCTACGCTCCGTTCTCGCGCACGCTGCCGCGCTGCGCCGCGCTCGTACACCACGGCGGTGCCGGCACCTGCGCCCAGGGGCTCGCCGCCGGCATCCCTCAGCTCACCATGCCGATGGCCTTCGACCAGCCGGACAACGCGATGCGGCTCCACCGGCTGCGTGTCGGCACCTGCCTGTCACCAAGGAAGTTCACAGCGAAGCGTGTGGCGCGGGCTTTGAGCAGCCTGCTGGAGAGTCGGGAGACCGCCAGCGCCTGCCGCCAATACGCCGAGCGGACCCGCTCGGTCGATGCCGTCGCGCTGACCTGCGACCTGCTGGAGGAGCTCGGTTGACGCGGCCTCGGTCGTTCTTCTTCCTGCCGCCTCCCGTCTAATCCCCGAACTTTATCCCCTGCGCCAGCGGCAGCTCGGTGCTCCAATTGACCGTGTTCGTCTGCCGGCGCATGTAGGCCTTCCAAGCGTCGGACCCGGACTCGCGGCCGCCGCCCGTCTCCTTCTCACCGCCGAAGGCGCCACCGATCTCGGCGCCGCTCGTGCCGATGTTGACGTTGGCTATGCCGCAATCGCTGCCGCGGTGCGAGAGGAACAGTTCGGCCTCGCGCAGGTGCTCGGTGAATATGGCGGAGGACAGTCCCTGAGGAACGCCGTTGTGGTAGGCGATCGCTTCCTCGACCTCGTCCACCGCCTGCTCGGGCGAGGACGATTTCTTGCCGTAGCCGATGATATAGAGGATCGGTGCGAAGGTCTCTTCCTGGACGATCTCGTACTCGTTCTTCGCCGCAGCGATGCAGGGCTTCACGTAGTGGCCGCCCGGGTACTCGGGGCCGTCCAGCGGCTCGCCGCCGCAGAGGATCGAGCCGCCTTCGTTCTGGACGCGCTCGATCGCGTTCTGCAGGTCCTGCACCGCGTCGGTCGTGACCAGCGGCCCCATCAGGATGGCGGGGTCGCGCGGATCGCCGATCGGTATTCCCTCGTACGCCTTGACCAGCCGGCTCACCAACTCGTCACGCACCGACTCGTGGACGATGATGCGGCGCGTCGACGTACAGCGCTGCCCGGCGGTACCCACGGCGCCGAACAGGATCGTGCGGATCGCCATGTTCATGTTGGCGCTGGGCGTGACGACGATCGCGTTGTTGCCGCCCAGCTCGAGGATGGTGCGGCCGAGCCGCTCGCCCACGACCCTACCCACGCGGTAGCCCATCTGGCAGCTGCCCGTCGCCGAGACGAGCGGGACGCGCCGGTCGTGCAGCAAGCGGTCGCCGACGGTCGAGCCTTTGCCGACGATCAGCGACATGATCGCCGGATCGACGTCGTTCTCACGGCAGACTTCGGCGGCGATCTTGGTACAGGCTATGGCGGTGAGCGGCGTCTGGCTCGAGGGCTTCCAGAGCACGCTGTCACCGCAGACGGCGGCGATAGCCGTATTCCAGCTCCAGACCGCCACGGGGAAGTTGAAGGCGGTGATGACACCGACGACGCCCAGCGGGTGCCACTGCTCGAACATGCGATGGTCCTGCCGCTCCGACTGCATGGTCAGGCCGTAGAGCTGGCGCGAAAGGCCGACGGCGAAATCGCAGATGTCGATCATCTCCTGGACCTCGCCCTCACCCTCGGCCACGATCTTGCCCATCTCCAGCGTCACCAGCTGGCCCAGCTCGGCCTTCACCTCGCGCAGCCGGAGTCCCAGCTGACGAACCAGCTCGCCGCGCCGGGGCGCCGGTACGGTCCGCCACTTCAGAAACGCCTCGTGGGCGCGGCCGACGATCCCGTCGTACTCCTCCTCCGTGACCTGCTTGACGGTGGCGATCGGCGAGCCGTCGATCGGGGTTATGACCTCCAGGTCCGGGCCCGAGCCTACCCACTCGCCGGCGAAGCCGCCCGCGTTCACGTCCTCGATCCCCAACGTCTTCAGAAAATCGTCTCTACTGGGCATACCGATACCTGCCTGTCTCTCGGTCCGTACTACGCTGCGCGCGATGCTCGGGAACTTCCCGATTCTATCATCTCGTCCTGCCCCAGGCCAGCCGCAGATCGCCGCCGCTTGACCTCGGCTTGACCGCCCGAGCACAGCATGGGCCCGAGAACGGCGCCAAGGCCCACCAACCTGGGAGGTAAGAGAGATGCCGATCCGACGGTCCGTTTGCCTGGTACTCATTTTGGCTGCCGCCACGGCCGGCCGGCTGGCCGGGCAGACCTGTTTCCGGGGGCGGCCCCTGCCCGAATGCCGCGTCTTCGCGATCACCGAGATCGGCTTCGGCGTGCGGCTGACACAGGAGCCACTGGACGAGGGTCTGACCAGCGCCGACCTGGGGTTCATGGTGAATCTGAACGAGGATTACGCGCTGGGCGGCACGCTCTACGCCGCCTTCGAGGACTACACCGACCCCGGGCCTGACGCGCGTTACGGCATCAAGCTGCGGGTTCGCCGCTGGATCGAGCCGTGGCTGAGCGTCGATCTGGCGCCGGGCATCATGTACCACAACGGGGGCACCGGCCCCTCCGGGCTGGCCTTTACCAGTCAGATCGGCCTCAACTACCGGGACTGGGTGGCGCTGACGACCCAGCTCGAGTACCTCGGGTACCACGACGACCGGGTACTGGCGGGTTACGCGGGGCTGAGGTTCGGCTCCGAGTTCGCCGTCGGCGCGGCGTTGCTCGGCGGGCTCCTCGCCATGCTCGCCGCCATGGCACCGAGCTACTGACGCTCATCCCCGGGCCCGGCCCACCCGGCCGGCCGCCGACCCCTAGCCACCGGCGGCGTCCGCCGCCGCCTCCGTCTCGTACAGCCGTCCGGTCTCCAGCTCGAGGACGATCCGGTCGGCGTCGTAGACGGCGTCCAGCGCGGCTATTACGGCCCGCACGTCCACCATGATGTTCCGGCCCCGCTCGGGCAGATAGATGAAGTCGCGCGACAGCCCCTCGATGTTGCGGTCGAAGTTGAGCCCCACGAGCTCGAGCTCCGGCGTCACCGCCGGCGAGCCGGAGTTGCCGCCGTAGGTGTCGGCGGTCGAGATGAAGTTCAGCGGCGTCGCGAGGTCGAGACCGTCGGGCGGCGAGCGCCAGCGCTCCGGCAGATCCCACTCGGTGCCCGTGCCGTGCGAACTGTACAGATCGTACATCCCGTAGAACGTCGTGTAGGGCGGCGCGATCGTACCGTTGTACTCGTAGCCCTTAACCACGCCGTCTGTGATACGCGGCGAAAACGTGCCATCGGGCGGCACACTACGGCCGTAGACCTCGAAGCGGACGCGGCCTAGATCGCTCTCCAGCCGGCTCTCCTCGCGCGCCAGCAAGCCCGACTCTCGACGGTACTCCTGATACACGGGAAGTAACACGGCAACCAAGCGCAACGCCGGGTCACCCATCGACAACGATCCGCTCTCCACCGCCTCCGCCGTCCGCTCCGCGCTGCTCAACGCCGAGCTCGCCAGCAGCACCGCCGCCGCGTCCTGCGGCGAACGACCCTGCAGCGCCGCCCGCGTGATCTCGTGGTTCGCACCGAGATATCGCTCCACGTCTGAGAGACGCACCTCCAGGTACTCCCGCTCCAACAGCGCCGGGTGATCGCGCAGCCGCAGCAGCGTGCCCCTCAGCTCCTCGATCGTGTCGGCAGGCGCACCGCGGGCCTGCGCCTCCAAGTAGGCGAGCGCCGCCAGCGCACGTGACAGCGTCGTGGAAGAGTACGCGGGGTTGCCCAGCCCGTAGAACGCACCATACAACGGACCCAACGCCGCTTTGTCCTCCTGGATCTCAGCCAGCCGGCCGAACACTGCCCCATACTGCTCGCTCAGTGCCGCATCCTCGGCGATCGCGGCCTGCAGTTGCCGCTCGGCATCCGCCTTCCGCGCCATGATCATCGGATCCCGCAACGCTGCCAGCTGCCCGGTCCGGGCCTTCAGCGAGTTCGAGAGGCCGAACATGACGTTGATGATGTTCATCGCCGCAGCGCGCTCCGGTTCGGCCTGCCTGAACGCTTCCAGTGCCTCCAGCCGGCTCGTGTAAAAGCCGATCCGCACCGGCACCTCCACATCGCGCTGATACACCAGTTGCGCGATCGTGCGCAGCCGGTTGGTCGAACCCGGGTTGCCGACCACGAACACCACATCACCCTGTTCCACACCCTCGTCGCTCATACGGAGGTTGTTCTGAGGTCGATACGGGACGCCATCACGATCGTAGACCCTCAGGAAGGCGAAGTCGAGAGCGTGGCGCGGGTAGGTGAAGTTGTCCGAGTCTCCGCCGAAAAAGCCCATCTGCAGCTCCGCCGCCACCACTAGTCGCACGTCGGTGAATCGCCGAAATACGTAGGCCGAGTAGCGGCCCCCGTGATAGAGCGGCACCATCTGCACCCAGATCGAGTCGCCCTGCCCCGAGTACTGCTCCAGCAGGCGCGCCTCGATGCCCTCCAGCGTCTCGTTCCGCAGACGCTCCCGCTCTTCAACCGTCGCCGCCCTGTCGGTCGCGCCGAAGACTTCGTCGCTAACGTCCGCGATCGCGATCAGTTGATCGGCGTAGTTGCCGGTCGGGCGCTCCTCGGCGAGCGTCGATGCGTAGAACCCAGCCGCGAGCAGGTCCTCACCCTCCCGGCTCGCCCGAGCCACGTCACCGCGCACACAGTGATGGTTCGTAGCGACCAGGCCGTTCGGTGAGACGAACGACGCCGAGCAGCCCCGGATACGCAGGACCGACAGCCTGATACGCTCGAACCACTCCGCGTCGGCCTCGAAGCCGTAAGTCTCGCTGAAGTACTCCGCCGGCGCATACTCGAAGGTCCACATCTTGCCAAAGTCGAACCGGCCGGCGCCGACCTCGGCGAGATCCGCTTGCCCAACCTGGGCTTGGCACGGTTGGATAGCTGCGACCAGCAGCGCGGCCGCCAGCACGACGGGCCTCGTGCATCTCTGATGTTGTTCCAGGGCTCCGGCCATCACACGGCCTCCATAGGTACAGATATGTCGGTGTAGCTGCAGACGATCGGCGCTGCATCCTGAGAGAACAGGGCATTCTATCATCTCGGCGCCGCCGCGGCCACAGGGCGGTCGAGCACACCCCGCAGGCTCTTGAGAAATCCGCGCCCAGCGGTTACCGTCCCGGCGCCCAAGTGAGATTTACCGGAACCGGAGAGTTACCAGCGCCATGAAACGCTCGACCCGAATGGTGAACGCCCTCGCCTTCGCCGCCGCTTCCTGCTTCGCCGCCTTCACGGACACCGCCCGCGCGCAGGATGAGAAGCAGGTCGGCTGGTTCTTCACTGCGGAGGTCACGGGCGTGTGGACGGCCGGCAACTCCGACTCGAATACCCTGGGACTGGCCGCCAGCCTGCGCCGCGTCTGGGAGAGCTCGGAGTTCAAGTTCGATGGCGGAGCTGTTCGCACCGAGTCCGGCACCATCACGCGCACCGCCGTGGGATCGGTCGACGACTTCCGGGTCGAAAAACAGACGACCCGCAAGAAGACGGCGGAAAGCTACTACCTCCGGGGCCGCTACGACTACGAGTTGAGCGAGCGTTTCTTCGCCTTCGCCGGCGCCCATTGGCTGCGTAATACCTTCGCCGGGATCGACAGCCGCATGCTGTTCGCGGCCGGCGCGGGCAACATTTGGGCCGACCGGGACCGGATCCGCTTCAGGACCGACTACAGCTTCACCTACACCTTCCAGGAAGACGTCGTCGAGAACCCGTTCATCAAGACGAACTTCCCCGGCCTGCGCGCGTCCTACAGCCTTTGGTGGAAGCTCTCCAGCTCTACCGAACTCGAGAGCACCTTCATCACCGATCTGAACCTCGACAAGACGGAGGATGTGCGGTTCGATTTCACCAACGCGTTACCGATCGCTATAAGCGACAGGCTCGCCTTGAAGCCGAGCCTGCAGCTGCTGTGGCGGAACGAGCCGTCGCTCGCCGAGATCGACCTGGAAGATGAGGGCGGGGTCCCGACCGGCGATACGGTGCGCGTGCCGCTCGAGAAGCTCGACAGCTTCTTCACCCTGGCCCTGGTGGTGAAGCTGTAGTCCCAGTACGCACAGCCGGCGCGCGGCCGAGGGAATCTCCGCCGCGCGCCGGCCCTCTATTCGGGCCGCCCGCGACGCAGATAGGCCCGCAAGTCGCCGACGTCGTACCGACCGTTCCCGTTGTTGAGGTCGTCCAGGTATGCCTTCTCCAGGTCCGTGAGCTCGTTCACTTCGTCGAGCAGGAACGGGCCCACGACGCGTTCGACCGCGATGGGGATCGTCGAGAGCACGAGGCGGGCCACCCCATCCTCGACGGTCACCTCGTAGATGTTAATGCGCGATGAGGGACCGAGCCCGCCGTCCAACCGCGTGGACGGCTGGGTAGCGGTCGTCAGCGTGCCCGGCCCCAGCGCTCCGAACGCGTCGCCGGCCTCGCCGCGATTACCGCCCTGCGGGAAGGTCTTCAGCAATGTGCTGTCGCCGTCGGCCTCGATCAGGTTGACACGGTAGATCGGTGTGCAATCGGCGCAGGGGCGGAACGGTACCGTGTCGTTGATCCTGTAGATCAGCACGCCGGCGGCGGGAAGATTGAGATCGAACCCGTTGCGCTCCCGGTACTCGACGAGCAACCGCTCGTCCACACCGAGCGGGATCTCCAGGATCTCACCGCTGGTGCGCACCGGCGGCAGCGTCACCTCGAGCAGCTCGGCCTGCTGGATGACCACGATCTCGTCCAACCAGCCCATGCGCCTCTTCTCCCATGCACCCATGTGCGTGGGTCGCCTCCAGGCATCCCGGTCCGAGGTCCCACAACCCCAGGCGCCCGCCGCCATCAGCGACCAACAGCCGACCACCCAACGCCGCTGGTCGGGCTCGATCCCGTAGACCGGATGATAGAGGTCGGGCAGGCCCAAGTTGTGCCCGAGCTCGTGAGCGACCGTCGTGATCGGCGTGATCTCAGTCCCATCGCAGCTCACGATGCTCTGTATGAAGTACGCGTCGATCCTGATCCAGCCGCCGCCCGCCCGGGCGTCGTCCGTCACGAACTGGGGTTGGTCCGGCCAACGCGAGATAGCCCAGAAGTGCGGCCAGATGCCGGGACCGCCGCACGAGGCCGAGACGGCCGGAAAGTAGAACGCGATCGCATCGACGTAGCCGTCGTCGTCGCCGCTGTTCGGCACGTTGTCGGGCCCGTCGTTGTCGTAGAGGCTGAAGTCGATACTACCGTCGACCAGCGACAGCGCCTCTGTCAAGTACTCGCCGGTCCGCGCATCGCTGCCCAGCCCGTACTCGCTACCGACCACCTGTTCGAGTGTCAGGCTCGTCCGCACCCACGGACCCACCTCGCCGTAGATGTTCAGCCGCCCACCCGACATCTCGGCATAGAACTCGGTCAACGTGCCATCTTCGGCAGGACCGTCGAACAGGATACGGCTCAGATCCTCAGAGCTGTAAACCGGATCCGGCGAATCGGAGAACAGCGCCGGGATCGCCACGAACGGCAGGTCGCCGGCGACCGGCTGGGCCGCGGCGATGGCGTGCTCCGCCCGCAGCACCCAGCCGCTGGATTGACGCAGAACCTGGGCTCGCTGTCTCAGGCTTTCTACGTACTGGGGTGACAACTTACGGGCGGGCACCCGTGCGGGTACGATGTCCTGCGCTCCGGCATAGCTGGGGGCAAGTGTCACGAGGCCGACCGCCAGCGCCATCAAACGATGTCTCGTCGTCATGATCGGCCTCCCGGTCATTGGCGAAAGCCGACGGTGTAGCCCGACACATCGTCGCGCACATCGTTCGACGGGTCGGCCACCTCGACGACCTGCAGCTCCGGGGGCGCCTGCCGGTCCAGAACGGTCATCGTGAAACGCACCTCTCCCGGAACCACCATGAGCACGACGATACGGCTCGTGCCGCCGGCACTCCGGTAGAAAGCGTCACAATCTTCGCAATCGACGCCGATGATCCCCTCGTCGCTGGCCTCGAACACCGCCGCGCCTTCGTCACCGTTGGGAGAGACGAGGTAGGCTACCAGATCGCCTGCACCGGGCGGCAGCCCGGACGGCCCGTCGTCGCAGGAGAGCACCGCCAGCACGGTCACTGCGACCAGGAGTCCCAGAGCCCCGAGCCGGGTCGCGACTGCCACGCCTCTTCTTGTCGAACCAAGCAAAACTTTCATCGCACCACCTGTTTTGAGGGTCGGTATCTCTAGTAAGCTATGCTCAGTGGGGGAGCGCTGCCAGCCGTCGAGCCGTGCCGCAAGTGTCGGAAATCCTGACACCGACCCTTGGTCCCCCCCGTAGTGTGGGTTGACCGTTACGCACCGGGAACACCCACAACCACGCACAGACGATGAACCACCACGACGAGCCCGACGTACAGCCGCCGCGGAAGCTGACGCGCCACGATGGCCAAGCAGGCGACCCCTTCGTCCTCAGATCGTGGCGCGACGCCCGCTACGCCGCCCGCCGCCTGGCACGCAGCCCGGGGTTCACTCTGACCGCGATCCTCTCGCTGGCGCTGGGCATCGGCGCGAACACTGCGATCTTCACCGCCGTCAACGCGGTGCTCATCCAGAAGCCGCCGCTCGAGCGGCCGGGCGAGCTGGTCGATATCTACAGCTCCCAGCCGCACTTCGCTTACGGCGCGTTCTGCTACCCCGATTTCGAGGAGATCCGCGACGGCACGCGAGACGTGTTCGCCGCGTTGGCCGCCGTCCGGCTGGCGCCGGTACAAGCCGACCGTACGGATGAGGTCGAGACGCTATTCGCGGAGCTCGTCAGCGGCGACTACTTCTCCGTCCTGGGCGTGCAGGTCGAGTTGGGACGAGCGATCCTGCCGGAAGACGATGCGGCTCCCGGTGCCCATCCCGTAGTGGTGCTGGGACATGGCTATTGGCGGCGCGCCTTCGCCGGCGACACGGATGTCGTCGGCAGCGAGGTCCGGTTGAACGGCCTCGCCTACACCGTCGTCGGCGTGGCACCCGAAGACTACCGTGGCATTATCCGCGGTCTCGCCCCGGCGTTCTTCATCCCCATGGCGATGGTCAACGAGATCCAACCGGGTTCCGGCGACCTGCTGACCGCGCGCGGTGACCGATCGCTATTGATCAAGGGCCGGCTCCAGCCCGGCGTGACGGTCGAGCAGGCTGAGGTATCGGCGGCGGCGGTGGCCGCGCATCTCCGGCAACGCTACCCCTCGGATTGGGCTGTGGGGGACAGGGTCGTTCTCGTTCCCACACGCGATGTCGTCGTCTACCCGCCCGTCGACCGCTTCATCCACGCCAGCGCCTGGCTGCTGATGGTCGTCGTCGGGCTGGTACTACTCATCGCCTGCGCGAACCTGGCGAGCTTCCTGCTGGCCCGCGCGATGGATCGGAGGAAGGAGATCGCGGTACGGCTGGCGCTCGGCGCCAGGCGGCGAACTCTGGTCAGACAACTGCTGACCGAGACCGTACTGCTCGGTATTCTGGGCGGCGCGGCCGGCGTGCCGCTCGGCCTCTGGCTACTGAGACTGCTGCTCGCCACCGATCTGCCGCTGCCGATGCCCATCAGTCTCGACCTGAGCCTCGACGCAACGGTGCTCGGCTTCAGCCTGTTGATCTCGCTCGCCGCGGGCGCGCTGCTCGGCCTGGCACCGGCGCTTCAGTCGACGGGCTACGACGTCGCGTCGACGCTGAAGGACGAGTCGGCCGGCGGCGGCTGGCGTGCAAAGGCGCGCCTGCGCAACCTTCTGGTAGCGGCCCAGGTGGCGGTCTCGGTGGCGCTGCTGGTAGGAGCGGGCCTGTTCTTGCGCAGCTTCTTCGCCACCCGCGCCGTAGATCCGGGGTTCGGGCGCGATCCGGCGGCGCTACTCACCATTGCCGTGCCCGCCAGCCGCTACTCGGAGGAAGAGGGCCGACTGTTCACCCGCACGCTGTTGGACCGTTTCCGGCAGCTGCCCGGCGTCGCGGCCGTCGGTTTGACCTCCAACATCCACCTCAACATGATCACGCGGCAATGGGCCGACGTGAACGTCGATGGCGTCGAGCCACCGCCCGGTCGCGAAGCACACGCCGTCGACCGTGCCACAGTGGATGCCGGCTTCTTCGACGCCGCCGGTATCCGCATCGTGCGCGGGCGCAACTTCAACGACGCCGACCACGAGGACGCGCCCGGCGTCGCGATCATTAACGAGGCGATGGCTCGTAGGTTCTGGCCGGCAACCGATGCGGTCGGCCGGATGCTGCGGCGCCCCGACGGCCGCGACTGGCGCGTCGTCGGTGTCGCCGGCACCGCAAAGATACGCTCGCTGGGCGAGGCACCCCAGCCGTTCATCTACCTGCCGTACAGCCAATCGTACTCGACCTGGCTCACCGCAGTCGTCAAGACCACCCGCGATCCCGAACGCACGGTGCTCGAAGCGCTGCGAGCGGCCCGCCAGTTGGATCCCGACGTCTGGATCTGGGAAGCCAAGACGATGGAGCAGCATCTGGGGACGATGCAGCTGCCGGCCCGCCTGTCGGCCTTGCTGCTGTCGCTCTTCGCCGCACTCGCCCTCACACTGGCTAGCGTCGGGCTCTACGGCGTCGTCAGCTACGCCGTGTCGCAGCGCAGCCGCGAGATCGGCATCCGGATGTCGCTCGGCGCCGACGCCGGCAATGTGGTCCGCATGCTCATGGGTTCGGCGCTGAGGATAGTCGCCCTCGGCGGCGGCGTCGGCTTAGTCGTCGCTCTCTTCCTGGCCAGGGCGCTGGACCGGCTGCTGTTCGGGGTCGGCTCGCTCGATCCGATCGCCTTCACCCTGGTCCCGGTGCTGCTCGGGGCTGTGGCGACCCTGGCGGCCTACATCCCATCGCGCCGGGCCAGCCGGGTGGACCCGGTCGTCGCGCTGAGGTCGGAATAGGGCCCGGCCCCTACCAGCCTAGGCCTCGTGGACCGTCTTCCCACCCACGACGGTCCGCACGACCTGGATCTGCTTGATCCGGTCGGGATCGACCGCGTGGAAATCCTCGGCCAGGATCACGAAGTCGGCCAATTTGCCCGCCGTTATCGAGCCCTTGATACCCTCCTCGAACGCGGCGTGCGCGGCGTTGATCGTGCAGATACGTAACGCTTGGTCGGGCGTGACTCGCTGATTCGGGCCCCAGATCCTGCCGTCGAAGTCCTTGCGGGTCACCATGCTCTGTATCGCCATGAGCGGCTCGTACGGACCGGGCACGTAATCCGACGCCGCGGCCACCGGAATCTCGTAGTCGAGGAAAGACTTGTGCGCGAACATCCAGCGCATCTTTTCCGGCCCGTACTCCACCCACTTGTCGCCGTGGTAGTGCGCGTAGGTATAGAATGGGGTGGGGATCGCACCGACCGCCTTGATTCGACGTAGCAGATCCGGGTTGACCAGCGAGCAGTGCTCGATGCGATGCCGCGGGTCGGATCGCGGCCACAGCTCCTGCACCCGCTCGTAGGCATTCAACACCATGTCGATGGCGACGTCGCCGTTCGCGTGGATGCCTACCTGCCAGCGCTTGCGGTGTGCTTCCTCCACGACCTCGTGTATCTCATCCTGTGTCATCGTGAGGATGCCGTAGTCGTCCGGCCGCCCGACGTACGGCGAGCTCATCCGCATCGTACGCTCCGAGGCTGAACCATCGGCGAAATACTTCACGCCGCCGACCCGCAGCCACTCGTCGCCGAGACCCGTATAGAGTCCCGAATCCTTCATCGCCGCGTACGCTGAGCCGCCGCTAAGCATCATGTACACCCGGCACTTCAGATCGCCGGCCACCAGCGCGTCCTGGTAGGCGGTGGTGAGCTGCGGCGAGCAGCTGGCATCGGTCACCGACGTGAGGCCGGCCGCGCTCATCAGCTCGGTGATCAGTTTTGCGCCCGCTTGCCGCTGCTCACGCGTGGTCGACCGCGGGATCAGACGGGAGAGCGGAGCCCGCGCCGCCTCGGCCACGAAGCCGGTCAGCTCGCCGCACTCGCGGCCGTATCTCCCGTCCGGTGGGTCAGGGGTCGCGGCGGTGATCCCGGCCAGCTCGAACGCCACGCTGTTGTACCACGCAGTGTGGCCGCCGCGGTGGCCCACCTCGACGGGATGGTCCGGCACCGCTTCGTCCAGGTCCCGGCGCGTGAGCCTTCGGCCCTCGCGGACCTTGGTGTCGTCGAACTTGAACCCGACGACCCACTCGCCAGGCGGTGTGCGGGAGGCCCGCTCCCTCAGCGTAGCCTGGACCTCGGCGATGCTCCTGAGGTCCAGGTTCACCAGCGTCAGCTCGCCTATCCCACCGGATGCCGGATGGCTGTGCGCGTCGATGAAGCCCGGCGTCACGGTCATCCCCTCCGCATCGATCACCGCCGTACTCCGGCGCGCCAACCCGCGAATCTCACCGTTGCTCCCCACCGCAACGAAGCGATCCCCCGTGACCGCGAACGCCTCGGCGGTCGGCTGCGCATCATCTACGGTGTAGACCCTACCGTTCAGCAAGACGAGATCGGGCCCCAGAACGTCGCGCTCCTGCCGGTTCGGCCGAGCGATCAATTCGCGACCGATCGCCGGCATGCCCAGCACGGCCGCCAGTGCTGCGCCCGACTTGATGAACTCGCGGCGCGTCTGCTCGGACATCGTATCCTCCTTCACTCGACAGCCCGACGAACCGAGTCCAGCTCGTCGCGCGCACCTTCAGGCGAGCGCGTGAAGAGGCTGACCCCGATCGTCACGGCGAATCCGGCCAGAAAGCCAGGCAACATCTCGTAGAGAGAGTAGAATTGCTCTTTGAACAGCAAGACCCAGAGAACCGTCGTGGCGAACCCGGCCACCATCCCGGCGATCGCGCCCGCTCTCGTCGTGCCACCCCAGAAGAGCGAACAGATGACCACCGGGGCGAACGCCGATGCCAGCCCCGACCAGGCGAAGAGCACGAACCAAAAGATCACTCTCACCTCGGGCAAGGCGAGCGCCAGGGCGATAGCCCCGATCACCACCGTAGTGAGCTTGCCGAGAAACGAGAACTGCCGCTCCGATAGCCCCGGATGTATCACCTTCTGGACGACATCCCTGACGACGGCCGACGATGCAAGGATTAGCAGCGAGTCCACGGTCGACATGATCGCCGCCAGGACGATCACCAGGAATATCCCGGTGAAGACGGCCGGCATCAGCTCGGCACTCATCATCGGAAGAATCGTCTCCGGGTCCGCGAGCCCGGGAAACAACACTCTACCCGCCATGCCCGCGAACACCGCGCCGATGTCGAACACGATGATGACGGCCACCGCCATGACGCTGCCATCGACGATCTCGCTATGATCGCGTGCCGAGATGAACCGCGTGAGCAGCTGAGGCGCGCCTAAGAACGCCAGGCCGATGCCCACGAAGCTGACGGCGCTGGCCACACCCGCCACCGACAACCCGTACTCACCCATCGGCTTCAAAAGATCCGGGTCCATCGCACCGAGCTGCGATACCAGCGGACCCCATCCCCCGACCGCTGCGATGCCTACGATCGGCAGCATCAACAGCCCCAGGAACATGAGGACCCCGTGCAGAAGGTCGTTGTAGGCGACCGCCGTGAAACCACCCACAGTCGTGTAGAAGAGGATGAGCGCGATCCCGATCAGAACACCCAGCTCGTAGCTGGTCCCTAGAAACGAACTGAACGCCTTGCCCGACGCCGTCAACTGGGCCGCGGCGTAGGCGGTGACCATCGAGAAGATGATCACGACGCTCACCAGGCGAATGATGTGCCGCGTGTCACGGAAACGGGACTCGAGGTAGTCGGGCACGGTGATCGAGTCGTAGCGGTCCGTATACTCCTTGAACCGCAGTCCGACGAAGACCCAGGCGAGCGCTACCCCCAGTACCTCTCCCAGGACGACCCACAGCGCGTGGATGCCGACCAGGTACCCCATCCCGGTAAGGCCGAGCAGCAGCCAGGCACTCTCGCCAGTGGCGTTCGAGCTGAAGGCGATGACCCAGGACGGGAGCTTCTTGCCGGCCACGTAGTAGCCAGCGACGCTACCGGACTCGCGCCGCCCCCAGATGCCGATCGCCACGAGGACGACCCCGTAGATCCCGAGAACCGCGAGGATAGCCGACGAGCCCATGCTATCCCGCGTCTCGCGCGCGGCGACGCTTGAAGTAGAAGACCGTTACCAGAACGAGAGACGGAAAGACCGCCACGAACAGCAACAGCCACGCCGTCCAGGGGAGCCCCCCGATCATCGCGCCTAGCTCCCCGAGTCCACGCGCCGACAGGCGCGGCGCAGGCGGCCCAACCCGTCCTCGACCTCGCTCTCGCTCACCAGCATCGAGGGACCGATCCGAATCACGTTGCCGTTGAGTCCACCGACTCCGAGCAATAGCCCCTCTTCCCTTGTCGCCTCCAGCACCGCCCTGGCCTTGCCGGGGCTCGGCTCCTTGCTGGCTCGATCTTCCACCAGCTCCAGCGCCTGCATGAGCCCCATGCCACGCACCTCACCGATCCACTCGTGCGCGTCGTACAGATCCTCGAGGCCCTGCCGTAACTGGTCACCACGAGCCCGCGACCGGGCGGGCACATCCTCCCGCGCCATCACCTCGAGCGTCGCGTCGCAGGCCGCCATACACACCGGGTTCCCGCCGAAGGTCGAGATCGTCTTGCCGGTCCAGGCCTCGGCGATCTCCGGCCGCGTCATCGTCGCGCCTACCGGGAAGCCGTTGGCGATCCCCTTGGCCATGACCATGACGTCGGGCTCGACCTCCCAGTGCTCGATACCGAACCACTTGCCTCCCGTGCGGCCGAACCCTGCCTGTACCTCGTCACAGATGAACAGTCCACCGTGATCGTGAATGATCTCGACCATCCGCTGGAAATATCCGGGCGGCGGCACGATATAACCGCCCGCACCCTGTATGGTCTCCGCAAAGAAGGCGGCCGGCTTACCGTCGGTCACCGTGCGGATCGTCTCCTCCAGGTCTCTGGCCAGAACATCCACAAAGGTTTCGTCGTCTAGCCCCTCGATCGGGAAACGATAACGATAGGGCGACATCGTGTGCTTGATCCCGGGCAGCGTGCTGCCGAGCGGACGCCAGGGCGCCTGCCCCGTAAGGTTCGTGGCCAGTATGCTGCGGCCCGAGTAAGCCTGGCGGAGCGCGATCACTTCACTTCTCCCCGTATACATGCAGGCGAGCATGACCGCCGTCTCTACCGCCTCGGTCCCGCTGTTGGTGAAGAACGACTGGCTGAGCCGGCCCGGCGCGATCTCGCTCAGTCGCTTGGCGGCGCGGATCTGGTTCTCTGTGATATAGAGCGTGGACGTGTGTCCCAGCCTGCCCACCTGCTCGCGGACACGCTCCACCACATCCGGCTGGCAGTGACCGATGGAGGCGGTGAGGATCCCACTGAAGAAATCCAGGTACTCGCGGCCCTCCGAATCGACTACCATCGTGCCGTGTCCTTCGACCAGCACGAGCGGATCCTCGTACAATGGCGGGGCGCACGGGAAGAGGTACTTGCGGTGATCCGCTTTGACCCGCTCGGTATCGGTCTCAGCTACTCTGTTTCTCTTTACGCTCATCGCTACCACCTCGAGATCACGACGCGTTTGTCTGTGTAGAACTCGATGGCATCGCGGCCCTGGGCCTTGAGGTCCCCGTAGAACGAGCCTTTCGCGCCACCGAACGGAAAGAACGCCATCGGAGCGGCGACTCCAATGTTGATGCCCAGCATGCTGATGCCCGCGTGATAGCGGATGTCGCGCGCCGCGCGACCACTGGTCGTGAAGATCGACGTCATGTTGCCGTAGCCGACGCGTTGAATAACCTCCAGAGCCTCGTTCAGTGAGCCGACGCCGGCCAGCCCTCCGACGGGCCCGAAAATCTCCTCGCGCCCCACGACCAGGTCCGGGCCCACTTCATCGAACAATGTGGGGCCGACCCAGTGTCCCTTGGGATACTTCTTCACCGTGGCGTCGCGGCCGTCGAGCAGCAGCCTCGCGCCCTCGCTGATGCCCTGCTCGATATAGCCGAGAACGCGCTCGCGATGCGCTGCCGAGATCAGCGGACCCATGAAGGGGTCGCCGTCGAGGGCGTAGCCCAGGCTGAGCGATGCGGCTCCGTCCAGCAGCCGCTCCTTCATCTCCGGGTACGCGTCCGCCACACCCACGACCACGCTCCCCGCCAGACACCGTTGGCCCGCCGACCCGAACAGCGAGGAGAGGATCGCGTCGGTCGCCAGGTCGTAATCCGCATCGGGGAGCACCACGAGATAGTTCTTCGCCCCGCCCAACGCCTGCACCCGCTTGCCGCGCGCTGCCGCCCCCGCATAGACCTGCCGGGCCACGGCGCTCGACCCGACGAACGAGATCCCTCTCACGTCGTCGTGCTCGATCAGCGCCGCCGCGGCGTCCCGGGCGCCGTGCACCACGTTGAGCACGCCCTCCGGCAGTCCTGCCTCTGCGGCCAGCTCGACCACGGTCTGGTGCGTCAGCGGGTCCTGCTCGCTCGGCTTCAGCACGAACGTGTTGCCGGTGGCAACCGCGTAGGGCCAGAACCACAAGGGGATCATGACCGGGAAGTTGTACGGCGTTATGCCGGCGAAGACGCCCAGCGGTTGCAGGAAGGTCTCACAGTCGATACCCGGCGCGATATCCTCGAGCGTCGAGCCCAGCATTAGGGTCGGGATCCCGCAGGCGTGCTCCACGTTCTCGATCCCGCGCCTGATCTCGCCGCGGCACTCCTCCAGATTCTTGCCGTGCTCCCTGGCGAGGCTGGCTGCCAGATCCTCGAGGCTCCGGTCGAGCAACGTCTTGAGTCGGAAGAGCACCCGCGCCCGCTCGGCTGCCGGCGTCGCACGCCAGGCCGGCAAGGCGCGCTTCGCCGCCTCCACCGCTGCGCCCACATCTTCCGGACCGGAGAGCGGAACCCGCCCGAGCCGCTCTCCCGTCGCCGGGTTGCTGACGGGCAGAGTCTCGGAGCCCGATGACGCGACCCACTCGCCGCCTATGTAGTTGGCGACCGAAACATCCTTGGTCATGATGTCCTCCGGGCTGGCCTGGCTCACTCACCCCATGAGCCGTTTAAAGAGAGACTTCACCGTGCCCTCGTAACGCTTCACAACGAGCACCGATGCCGGCGAGTGACGGGCCACCTTCTCCGGGATCTCGCCCAGCAGCATCTTGCGGAACAGAGGCTCCTTCGCAGCCCCAATAACGACCAGGTCACAGTCGCGGCTGGCCAGCGCCAGGCCGCCGGCCACCGACTCCGCCTCGAGCAGCTGCGTCTCCAGCGGCAGCGTCACATCGAAGTGGACCAGCGTCTTCTCGATCCAGCGCTCCGCCTCGGAACGCTGCTCCTCCGACGCTCCCGGCGGCACGACGTAGCTTGCGGTAACCTCCATCTCGAACGCCTTGCCCAGCACGTTCAGGAACTCGGCCGCAAGCTGCGCGTGCGGGCCACCCGCCGTGGGGAACAGACAGCGCCGGAACTTGCCCGGCTCGGCGATCTTCAGCAGCATCAGGTCGCACGGCGCGTGCCGGATCACCTGGTCGGCGACCTCGCCGAAGATGCGCTCCCGCGTGTCCGTATAGCCTTTCCAGCCCATCAGCAGCACGTCGGCGCGGTGTCGTTCCGCTGCCTCGAGGATCCCGTGGTGGGCTTGATGCGCGATGGCGATATCGGTCTCGATCTCTATGCCATGCTCCGCCGCGTACTCGCGTGCCTCCCTGAGCAGCGGCTCTCGGTGATGAGTGAAACGCAAACCTTCGTGCACCGGCAACTGTCTCGGCACGACCGTCACCGTGACGGCGACCAGTCGCCTGCCGCGCGCCTGCGCTATCGGGCTGGCAAAGTCGAGCAGCGTCCTCACGTGGTCCGGGTTGTGCAAAGGCACGAGGACGCAGTAGTCCGGTTTCTCCTCCAGCGGCCGCTGGCTCGGGATCAGGACCTGCGGCTCCGCAGTAGCTGCCAGCTTCTCGAAGTATGCGAAGTAGATGAGAAGGCCGAATACCACCCAGCCTGCCGTAACGTACCAGGCGAGCGGCTGGAACTTGAACTGGTAGAGCGCCAGGAAGACGTTGAGCGAGATCCCGAGGACCGGGGTGAGCGGGTAGAGCGGAACCCGATAGGCACGCGGGATCTCCGGCGCTTTGCGGCGCAGTGCGATGACCGCGAGGTTCACCAGCGCGAAGGTGAGCAGGAAGATCAGGCTGGCTGCTGAACCTACCGCCTCGATCGGCAGGGTCAGCGCCATGGCCAGGAGGATCATACCGGTGACGATGATCGCCATGCGCGGCGTGCGCCGTTCCGGATGAATCTTCGACAACTCCCGCGGCAGCAGGTTGTCACGTGCCATCGAGAACGCGACACGCGAGGACGCCAGGACCGTCGCGTTCAGGGCCGACATGGTCGATAGCAGGCCGCCGAACACGATGACCCCGACGCCGAAGGCGGGCATGAAGTCCTCCGCCGCCCGTACGATCGCCGTCTCCTTGTAGTCGCCCAGGAACCGCCAGGTCGGGCTGTCGCCCGCACTCACCGCACCCAGCGAGACGAACAGTATCAGCAGATACATCGTCACCGTGATCGCCAGCGCGATGAACGTGGCGCGTGGGATGTTCTTCTCCGGTTCCTTGATCTCCTCGGCGACGGTGGCGATCAGGTCGTAGACCTCGAAGGCGATGAACGTCAGGCCCATCGCCACCAGGACACCACCGGCACCCAGCGGGAAGAACGGCGTGAAGTTGTCCGCCGCCTCGGCCGGCGCAGCCAGGAGGCGTCTGAGCCCGTAGAACACGAAGATCCCCAGCACGGCCAGCTTCGCCAACGTCAGCGCGTTCTCCGCCTGGCCCGTCACTTCGGCGCCCCGAATGTTGAGCCGGATGAAGATGAGCCCGACGAGCAGCGTGACGATCAGAATGGGGATGGTCTGGCCGAGGACCCCGAACAGGCCTCCAGTCAGCCCCGGTATGTACTTGTGGAAGAACTCCCAGAAATACCCGGCGAACCCCAGGGCGTACAGGCTGCACGCCACCGTATACGCGAACCAGAGCATCCACCCGGCGGTGAACCCCAGTGCGCCCGGGAAGGCCATCCGCACGAACGAGTAGCCGCCGCCCGCCCGCGGGATGGCAGAAGCGAGCTCGGCGTAGGCGAAGGCGGTGAGCAGCGTGACCGCGCCGTTCAGTGCGAACGCCAGAATCGAGGCGGGGCCCGACTCGCCGGCCGCGATGCCCGTGAGCACGAAGATGCCCGCACCGATCATGGCGCCGACGCCGATCATCGTCGCATCGAACAGGCCGAGATCGCGGGCGAACGTGGCCTTCGAGGGAGTCTCGTTCGTCATCCGCTTGCTTGGCTGAGCGAAAATACGGTCTGAGGGCCCGTGGGGGGCCGGCGACATTCTAGCGCCGGATCAAACCTCCTGCCAGACCGCAGGCACGGCCTGGAACAGCGCGATCCTCATCGGCGTATCGATCCGCGACGGCGGCAGAAGAGCCTTGGGCTCGATGTATCGAGTGGTGACCGGGGCCGAGCCGCGTACGGCGGGACCAGTATGACTCGCGGCCTCGAGGACGAGCTCGGCGCTGTTCTCGGTCAGGTCGCCGTTGGCCACTAAGTCCTCGACGGCGAAGTGAAGGACCAGGTCGAGGTCGCCGTCTCCATCTTCATCCTCGAGCCTCGCCATCAGCGCCCCATTCTTCTTTCTGAGCACCCCCGTGTCCGGCCCTCTGCCATCGCCCAACGTCACCGTCTGCAAATCGACTTCCGATGCATCGAAGCGATCCGTGGTCGGTACAACGACCTTGAGCTTGTCCTTGCTGTTCAGGTCGATTACTGCGACGGGAATTTCGACCTCGACCTCTCGCCGACTCTCACGCTCGCCCCCACCCGCCCCGTCCCTGGTCCGCCGCTCCCCGACGTACCTCCTTCCGTACACCGACATCAGAGCCGCGTCCTCTCCAACGCCATCCTCTGTTGGATCGGCGTAACACCCCACCAGCGCGACCGCCCCCACGATGAGGCCACTCAGCAACACCTTCTTCACGGACGACCCCTTTGTCAGCCGGACGCAACCGCGCACCCACGGCGCAGTTGCACCCGCAGGCCACGTCGAATCTCGCTCTGCGGAACGAGCGTTCTGAATAAGGTTTGACGCCGAGAAGGGCAAGAGGCGTGCCGTGCGAAGGCCTCGCTGCCCGGCCGCCTCAACGGGTCGGGCGGCCGGGTAGCTCGCTCATCTCCGCCTCACCGGGGTACTGCCGGATCCGCGCTCAACTTCGTCAGCTGCTCGTCGCTCAACGGCTCGGCAAACATGAACTGCGTCGCGTCCGGCCCGCGCGCCAGGAACGACCACGTCCCGCTGTCCGAGTCATATACCAGGAAGTCGAAGACGAGCGCTGTCTCGAAGTTGAAGGGTACGGGGACGAAGCCCTGCGCCGTGTTGACGCCACCGGCACCATCGTATCCCGCCACGACCAGGACGCTGTCATCCTGCAGATCGAGAACGTTCGCGTTCCCGTGGCAGTCGCCGCAGTCTGAGACGGCGTCTCTGGCGATCGTGTGCGGATAGGCCGGCGCCATGAGCAAGAGCTTGTTACCCTGGTAGACGAGCGAGTGCATGTTCGCCGGATGAACCTTCCCGCTGCGATTCACCAGGAAGATCCAGCTCGTCACACTGGTCAACAGCTGCGACGCTCCCTCGGGCAGATCGGACTGGTAGTGGCAGTTGTAGCAGGTGACCACACCCTGCACGTGGCAAGTGCTGCAGTCCAGCAAGTCGCCGTGTACATCGTGATACTGGTTGCTCGTCAGACTCGCGTGGCAATCGTCGCACGCCGCGTCGACCGCTTCGGCCTCGATCTTCGATGCGTAGCTCCGGCCGTCGCCCATGACGTCTTCCAAGGTGTGACAGTCCATGCACGTCATACCGGCGTCACGGTGCACGTCGCTGAACCCCGCCTCGACTTCGCCCGCCTGCCTGCCGTGGCAGCCGCCGCACGCCTGACCTTCCGCCACGCCGTCATCGACCCGGGCACCGAGGCCGGGGTCGCCGGTCTCGTGACAACTCGCACAGCCGCCTGTAAGGCTCGGCTCATGACAGTTCTTGCACGCCAACTCCGAATACGGGACGTTCGCGAACTGTTCGAGCCCGTTGTTGCTCGCGCTGTAGAACGTCTTTAGACCCTGACCGGTCGCGTGCAGGCTCGTCGGATACCACTCGTCCCACGGGAACCCGTTGGCCGTCACAGTCGGCGACGCGTCGCTCCGGGTCTCACCGCCGCTGTTGACGGCGAAGACCGTGGCCGTGTAGTCGGCGCCCTCTTGGACACCGTCCTCGGCGGTGAACACGACCATCCCGGCGGCATCCGCCACCCACTTCGTCAACGTCCGCTCGCCGACGAGCTCGGCGCGGAACGAATCGACGCCCGCTTGCGCCGGCCACGCGACCCTGACGCTGTCGGGGAACGTCGCTGCCGTGATCGAGAAGGCCGGCGGCGGCGGCGGGCCTTGCTCGCAGGCACTCGCCGCGAGCATGCCGGCAACACATACGGCTAGCGCCGTGAAGCAAGTCGGGTAACCACTGGACGAACTGGCTGATGACATGAGCCCACCTCCGATTCCGAGAGATTCTCCCTGCGGTACTCCGATGGCTGAGCAGCGGCTAGAGGACTCGGGTCCTGCTGAATGTGCAGGACGGTTCCCGGCGCATCAACTCTGCCCACGAGGCGCGCCCGGCATGTGATCGCTCACTCGCCGGCCGCCGACTCCTGCGTGGTCATCTCGAAGTCGCCGGGGTGGTATCCTTGCTCACCCAGCAGGGTGTAGATCCCCTCGAGCACGTACCAGTCGAGCTGGGGCTCGCGGCTCAAGATCCAGCCGTACTTGCGGTCCGGCGAGCCGACAACGGCATACTCGTAGTCGTCGCCCAGGCCGATGATCCAGTAGTCGCCCCAGATCGGCCGCCAGCCGAATATGCTGAAGAAGCTGACCTTGAGGCGCGCGTTCGATTCGCGGTCCTCGATCCGTGCGAGTCCCTTCGCCTCATCGACCTCGCCGTCGCTCGTCATGCAACGATTGATGACGTCGATTCGCCCGTCATCCCGCAGCTCGTATTCGGCGGTCACACCGCCGACGCACTGATCCTGGAATCCGTTCGGTATCCTGGCGATCTCGTACCAGAGACCCGCGTAGCGCTCCAGGTCGACCCGCTCGACGGTGCGCGGCGGACCCGGCTCTTCTTGGCTCTGGGCACTCACGTTGGCACAGGCGGCGATCACCACGATCGTGCATGCTAGGCTGGGTGCCATCGATCTCATATGCCGTCCTCTCCGGCGCAGCAGATTGAAACACCCGGTGACGCCCGGGCGTAGTGGAAGGAGGCAGCGCGCGGGCTACCTCACATATCGGCAACGATAATCCATATGGAAACGCTCCTTCAAGACCTGAAGTTCGGGGCCAAGCTACTCTGGAAGGAAAAGGCGCTCAGTCTGACCGTCCTGGCGACGCTGGCCGTCTGCATCGGCGCCAACACGACGATATTCAGCGTGATCCACGCCGTGCTGCTCGAGCCGCTCCCGTTCAGCGAGCCGGACAGACTGGTCCGGATCTTCAACAGCTACCCAAACGCCGGGGTGGAGCGCGCTTCGAACAGTGCGCCGGATTTCTTCTACCGGCGCGAACGGGTCGAGGCATTAGAGGAAGTCGCCGTGTTCCAGTACTGGGGCCACACGGTGGGCGAGCCGGGCAGTACCGAGCGTGCGCGCACCATGCGGGTGACACCCTCCTTCTTCCCGCTGCTGGGGGTCCGCCCCGTGATCGGGCGTGGCTTCCGCGAAGAGGAGATGGACATCGGCAACGAGGAACGGGTGATCCTCAGCCATGGTTTTTGGCGGGAGCGCTATGGCGGCGACGCGGGCATCCTGGGCCAGGACCTGCGCATCGACGGGCGGCCCTACACGATCGTCGGAGTGCTGCCCGACGACTTCGATTTCCTCGGCGTGCGCGAGAGCCGCTTCTATGTGCCCATACCTTTCACGCCCGAACAGCGCACCCCGGCACGGTTGCACAGCAATAACTACCAGATGATCGCCCGGCTGCGGCCGGGCGCGACCATCGAGCAGGCGCTGGAGCAGATCGCGGTCCTCGATGCCGGGCTGGCCGACGAGTTCCCGGTCCCCAACGCCCGCCAGCTGCTCGAGGACGCCGGCTACCACGCCCAGGTCCACGACCTGAAGGACGACCTGCTCCGCGACGTGAAGCCCACCTTCATCATGCTCTGGTTCGGGGTCACGTTCGTCCTGCTCATCGGCTGCCTCAACATCGCGAACCTGATGCTGGCGCGCTCAAACGTCCGCATGGGCGAGCTGGCGACGCGTATCGCGCTGGGCGCCGACCGCGCGCGGCTCAGCCGGCAGCTGCTCACCGAGGCGGTCTTGATCGCCGTGTCAGGCGGCCTGCTCGGGCTGGCGATGGGCGCGGCCGGGCTCCGCCTGATCGAGACCCTGGGCGTCGAGGACTTACCGCGCGGCGCGCAGGTCGCCGTCGATGGCACCGTCGTCCTCTTCACTTTCCTACTGGCCGCCGCCGCGGGCATCTTCTTCGGCGCCGTACCGCTGCTGCACATCTTCCGCACCGATCTCAACGCCGTGTTCCGGGCGGAGAGCCGCACCGGGACGGCCAGCCGGCGCGCCGTCCTGCTGCGCAGCGCCCTGGTCACCGGCCAGGTGGCCATCGCCTTCGTCCTGCTCATCGGCGCCGGCCTCATGTTCGCCAGTATGCGCGCCGCCCTCAACGTCGACCCCGGATTCGAACCGAGCTCGGTCCTCACCGGTTACATCTCACTGCCGGAAAGCCGTTACCCCGACGATCCCGCCCAGTTGCGGTTCACCGACGACGTGCTACGCGAGGTCCGGGCGCTGCCGGGTGTCAGCGCGGCGTCGGTGACCAGCATGGTCCCGTTCGGCGGCGGTGGCAGCTCGAGCGTCATCCTGCCCGAGGGCTACGTGCCGCGGCCCGGCGAGTCCCTGTTGTCACCGTACAATACGACGGCCG
>Ga0180437_10000831_pt1 | contig 55773 bp, 33 predicted proteins | sample SS_ome_4_FD_132410 | JGI IMG/M metagenome (GOLD analysis project Ga0180437, IMG submission 132410) | Hypersaline lake sediment archaeal communities from the Salton Sea, California, USA - SS_3_D_1 metaG | ecosystem: Environmental > Aquatic > Non-marine Saline and Alkaline > Hypersaline >...
AAAAGAAGTTATTCGTTTAAATATTACACAAGATGAACCAGATGATATTGATCATTTAAGTAACCGTCGTATTCGGGCAGTAGGTGAATTGATTCAAAATAAATTTAGAATTGGTTTAGCCAGAATGGAAAGAATTGTTAAGGATAAAATGTCAACAATGGATATTGATTCCATGACTGCTGGTAGATTAGTTAATGCCAAACCTATTATGGGTGTGGTTAAAGAGTTTTTTATGTCTTCGCAACTTTCACAGTTTATGGATCAGACAAATCCTTTAGCTGAGTTGGAGCATAAGAGAAGAATTTCAGCTATGGGACCTGGCGGTTTGTCACGAGAAAGAGCTGGTTTTGAAGTACGTGATGTGCATTCAACTCATTATGGTAGGATTTGCCCGATTGCTACACCTGAAGGTCCAAATATTGGCTTGGTTGGTCATTTAGCTAGCTATTCTAAAATTAATGAATATGGTTTTATTGAAACCCCTTATCGAGTGGTGGAAAGAAAAGCTTTAGCCAATATAAAAGATCCTGAAACTAAAAAAATAGCTGTTAAAAAAGGACAAAAAATTCCTAAAGAATTAATTGATAAATTAAGAAAACATAATATTGGTTTTAAAGCAACTGCTAAAGTTACGGATGAAATAGTTTATTTAAATGCTTTAGAGGAAGAACGTTCAGTCACAACTGCTTTAACAACACCATTTGATAGTAAGGGTAATTTTTTAACAGAAAAAACAGAGGCACGTCGTTTTAGTAAACCTGACATTGTTAATGTTCAGGAGATTGATTTTGTTGATGTTGCTTCAAATCAAATTGTTAGTGTCTCAACTTCTTGCATTCCTTTTTTAGAACATGATGATGCTGTTAGGGCTTTAATGGGTACGAACATGCAACGTCAGGCAGTCCCTTGTATTAAACCTGTACCACCTTTTGTAGGTACAGGCATTGAAAAGCGGGCTGCTTTTTATTCTGGTCATGTAGTAATTGCTGAAGGTAGCGGTAAAGTTACAGCTGTTGACGGGGGAAAAATCGAAGTTTTATATGATAACGGCGATGTTAAATATTATGATTTAAATAAGTTTAGAAGATCAAATGCTTCAACTTGTATTAATCAACACCCAGTAGTAGCTAAAGGCCAAAGAGTAAAAAAAGGACAAATAATGAGTGATGGTCCAGCAATTAGTGAAGGTGAACTTTCTTTAGGACAGAATGTTTTAGTTGCTTTTATGGCTTGGGGAGGTTATAACTATGAAGATGCTATTATTATTTCTGAACGGGTCGTACATCATGATTTTTATACTTCTATTCATATAGAAGATTATCCAATAGAAGTGCGGGAAACAAAATTAGGTCCAGAAGTTGTGACAGCTGATATACCTAATATTGGTGAAGAAAAATTAAAAAACTTAGATGAAAACGGGGTTATTAGAATAGGAGCTGAAGTATCTTCTGGCGATATTTTAGTAGGTAAAATTACACCCAAAGGTGAAACAGAACTATCTGCTGAAGAAAAATTATTAAGGGCAATTTTTGGTGAAAAATCCAGGGATGTTAGAGACAGTTCCTTATATTTAGAGCATGGTGATCATGGAAAAGTAATTGACATTAAAACTTTTTCTCAGGAAAAGGGTGACAAATTATCACCAGGAGTGATTGAAATGATACAGGTTTCAGTAGCTGATTTACGTAAAGTTCAGGTAGGAGATAAAATGGCTGGTCGCCATGGGAACAAAGGCATTATTTCTAAAGTAGTGCCAATTGAAGATATGCCTTTTATGGAAGATGGAACACCAATTGATATTATTTTAAGTCCGCTAGGTGTTGTTTCTCGTATGAATTTAGGTCAAATTTTAGAAACGCATCTTGGTTTAGCAGCACAAAAACTTGGTTTTAAAGCCGCGACACCTGTTTTAAATGGGGTTACAGAAGAGCAGATTAAAGAATTATTAAAAGAAGCAGACATGCCTGAAACAGGCCAGTTAACCTTATTTGATGGTCGCACTGGCGAAGCCTTTGATAAAAATGTGACTGTTGGTTACAAATACATGCTTAAATTAAATCATTTGGTTGAAGATAAAATTCATCAGCGTTCTATTGGTCCTTATTCTTTAATAACCCAACAACCATTAGGCGGTAAAGCTCAGTTTGGTGGGCAGCGTTTTGGAGAAATGGAAGTTTGGGCTTTAGAAGCTTATGGCGCAGCTCATACTTTACAAGAAATTTTAACAATTAAATCTGATGATGTTCCAGGACGTTCTAAAGCTTATGAATCAATTATTAAAGGTGAGCCAATTAAAAGATTAAATATTCCTGAATCTTTTAATGTTTTAGTTAGAGAACTTAAAGGCTTGGGTTTAGATGTAGAATTATTAAAAGATGGTCAACCAGTCAATGAACCAAAGAAAAAAAGCAAATAAATTATATATTATTTAAATAAATAATCCATACAATAATGATATTTAATCAAACAAAACCATTAGACTTTAATAGTATTAGATTAAAACTTGCTTCACCTGATGTTATTAAAAATTGGTCTTATGGTGAAGTTACTAAACCAGAGACTATTAATTATCGTACTCAAAAACCTGAAAAAGATGGTTTGTTTTGTGAAAGAATTTTTGGTCCTTCTAAAGACTGGGAATGTTATTGCGGTAAATATAAAAAAATCAGATATAAAGGCATTATTTGTGATAAATGTGGTGTAGAAGTGACTCATTCTATGGTGCGTAGAGAAAGAATGGGGCATATTGCTTTAGCTGCGCCTGTTTCCCATATTTGGTTTTTAAGAGGAGTTCCTTCTCGTTTAGGTTTAATTATGGATATTTCAGCACAAAATTTAGAAAAAGTAATTTATTTTGCTAGTTTTATTGTTACTAAAGTTGATGATGAATTAAAAAATCAATCTGTTGAGCAATTAAGAGCTGAATATAAGTCTAAGAAAAAACAGATTGAAAGTAATTTTAAGAATCAAGTAAAACAAATTAAGGGACTTAAAGATTTAAAAGCAAAAGATAAAGATAAAAAAATAATTGAATTGAATAAAGCAAAGGATGAAGACATGCAGGAATTAGAAAAAGAATTTGTTAAAACTGAAAACGATTTAAAAGAATTAAAAGTTAGAAAAATTATTTCTGAAGATCAATATCAGGATTTATCATTAAAATTTGGTCATATTTTTGATGCAGCAATTGGTGCAGAAGCAATTAGGTCTTTGTTAGAAAAAATTGATTTAGAAAAAACAGTTAAGTCATTAGAAGCTGAGGAAGAAGATGCTATGGGTGCTAAAAAGGATAAAATTGTTAAAAGAATAAAATTATTAAAAAATTTAATTCGTAACGGGATCAGGCCAGAATGGATGATTTTAAATGCTGTACCAGTTATACCACCTGATTTAAGACCCATGGTGCCTTTAGATGGTGGTCGTTTTGCTACTTCTGATTTAAATGATTTATATCGCCGGGTAATTAATAGAAATAATCGTTTAAAAAAATTAAAAGATTTAAATGCGCCAGAAGTAATTATTAGAAACGAGAAAAGAATGTTGCAAGAAGCAGTCGATGCCTTAATTGATAATAGTGCTCGTCATTCTAAAACAACAACTGCTTCTACTGGCCAAAAAAGACAATTAAAATCATTAGCTGATATTTTAAAAGGTAAACAAGGCCGATTCAGACAGAATTTATTAGGTAAAAGAATTGATTATTCTGGCCGTAGTGTAATTGTTGTTGGCCCAGAACTTAAACTAGACCAATGTGGCTTGCCTAAAAGGATGGCTTTAGAATTATTTAAACCTTTTATCATTAGTCAATTGATTAAAAGAGAATATGTTCATAATATTAGAAGTGCAAATCGTTTTATTGAAAGTGGCCGGCCAGAGATTTGGGATATTTTAGAAGAAATAGTTAAAGATGCTCATGTATTATTAAACAGAGCTCCGACTTTGCATCGTTTAGGTATTCAGGCTTTTCGACCTACTTTAATTGAAGGTAAGGCTATTCAGTTGCATCCATTAGTATGTTCTGCTTTTAATGCAGATTTTGATGGCGACCAAATGGCTGTACACGTGCCTTTAACAGAGCAAGCCAAAGAAGAAGCTAAAGAAGTAATGCTTTCTAAGAAAAATTTATTAAAACCAGCAACTGGTCATCCAATTACAACGCCAAAAATGGATATTGTTTGGGGGCTGTATTACATTACAACTTTTGAAGAAAAAAGAGAACAACCAAAAGCATTCAGTTCATTTAAAGAAGCTATTTTTGCTTATAAATCAAAAGTAATTACTATTAGAGAAAAAATTAAAGTCAGAGCAAAACTACCTGGTAAAAAGAAGGAAGAAATAATTGAGACAAATGTTGGACGGATAATCTTTAATCGTTTAATTCCTGAGAAGCTACCTTTTTACAATGAACAAATAACAACTAAAGTTTTAAGTGAAATAATTAAATATTCTTTGGAAGTTATTGGCACAGAAAAGACAGCAGAACTTTTGGATGATATTAAAAATTTAGGATTTAGATATCTAACTAATAGTGGTTTTTCTTGGGGCATGAATGATTTGCCATTATTAGAAGAAAAAACTCAATTGATTGAAGAAGGTGATAAAAAAATTGATCAGGTGAATGACCAATATTTACAGGGTTTATTAACTAAAAGTGAAAGACATTCTAAGATTATTGAAATTTGGACTGAAATTAAAGATAAAATTGTACAGTTAAGTAAGGAATGTTTAGATAAGGAAGGACCAGTATATTCCATGGTCACTGCCGGAGCCAGAGGTTCTTGGGGGCAAGTTACTCAGATGGTCGGGATTAAAGGTTTGGTAACAAATCCGGCTGGTGAAATTATTGAGTTACCTGTTAAAGCAAGTTTTAAAGATGGGTTTGATGTTTTGGAATATTTTATTTCAACTCATGGTGCGCGTAAAGGTTTGTCTGATACTGCCCTGAGAACTGCTAATGCCGGATATTTAACTAGGCGTTTGGTAGATGTGGCTCAGGATGTGGTTATTCAGCAAGAAGATTGCGGAGATAATGAAGGGATTATTTATACTAAAAAAGAAAGCGAGGAGATCGGTGTAGATTTGATAGAAAGAGTTTGGGGCAGAGTTTGTTTGGATAAAATTATTCATCCTAAGACAAAAGAAGTAATTATTAAAAAAGGCGAATTAATTTCAGAAGAAGTAGTTAGAAAATTAAAAGATATCGAGCTAGACCAAGTTAGAGTTAGATCAGTTTTAAGCTGTAAATTAACCGGTGGTGTTTGTCAGCAATGTTATGGTTTTGATTTAGGTTATAATAAGTTAGTGGAATTAGGTGTTTCTGTTGGTATTATTGCTGCGCAGAGTATTGGTGAACCAGGTACTCAGTTGACAATGAGAACTTTTCATACTGGTGGTGTGGCTGGTGATGATATTACTCAAGGTTTACCGCGGGTAGAAGAATTATTTGAAGCTCGTCCGCCAAAAAGAAAAGCTTTTATTGCTGAAGAAAATGGTATTGTTTCTATTTCTGAGGCGCCAAAAAGAATAGAAGATGCTAGAGGAAATGTCTTGTTTTCAACTACTTATGGACAAAAAATATTAAAGATAAGATATGACGCAATTGAAGAAGATATGTATATGATGAAAGGCAATAAAATTATTGTTAAAGTAAAAGAAGGTGCTAAAGTTAAAAAAGGCCAAGTATTATTCAAGGCTGATAAAAAAGAAGTTAAAGCAAAACGACCAGGCACAGTTAAATTAACAGAAAAAACAATTAAAGTTGTTCATCAGGGAGAAGGGGAAAAAGAATATTTAATACCGCCAGGTTATCGTATTTGGATCAAAGACGGCGATTTTGTTAATCAAGGAGATCAGCTGACAGAAGGTAGTGTGGATTTGCATCAATTATATAAATTAAAAGGTAAAGATGAAGTTAAAAAATACATAGTTAAAGAAATTCAATATATTTATTCTTCACAGGGTCAGCGTTTAAATGAAAAACATATTGAAGTTATTATCAGGCAATTATTTAGCCGATCATTAGTTAAGGATGCTGGTGACACTAATTTATTGCCAGGTGAAATAGTGGCTAGATCTGAATTAGAAGAAGCTAATAAAGACGTTAAAAAAGGCAGACCTGCCACAAGCGAGGATTTATTTTTAGGTATTACAAAAGTTTCTTTAACTACTTCTAGTTTTTTATCAGCAGCTTCTTTTCAAGAGACTTCTCGGGTATTAATAAATGCTGCGGTTTCTGGTAAAGTAGATAGATTAGAGGGATTGAAAGAAAATGTAATAATTGGACGATTAATTCCTGCAGGTACTGGTTTTAAAAAATCTGCAAAACCTAAAAAGTAAAAGTTACTACTTGATATAACTTTTTAAAATCCCGCATAGTCGTTTGACTGGGCGGGATTTTATATTAGACTATTTTTAAAAAACTGTTAATTTTTATTAACAGTTGCTTTTTTGTATTGCGTTTTTATAGCTAAAATTAGTTAAATATAATAGTACAAATATTGACAAAATGTTTTGATTATGCTATAATGAGATATTGAAAATATAAAAGTATATTATTGACAATATTGATGATTTGTGTCATAATTTGATGGCGTAAAATCAACTTAGTCTTTTGAGCAGTTAGTTAGTAAGAACATGGGGGTGTAGTGCATTTACTGGCAGTACATTTCCGGCTTTGCTAGAAATTTACTGACATAAATGTTTTAGCTTGATAGACCTTTGGTCAAAGTCAAGCCGTCTGATTTATCAGACAATACCTCCATATTTTTGCTAACTAATATTAGACCCCTGTTAAAGGGTCATCGAGGTCCCAATTAATAATATCATAAAATGTACATTTTATAAGCGGGAGTTCTCTGACCCTTTATGAGGGGTTTAAAAACCAAGATGGTAAAACTCTTTTAACAAAGGAGGAAGTATAATGAGAAAACTCAGGGTAAGGACAATAGCAGGCGTGGAGCGGGACGTGGATGACACCCCGACCACTTGGGGATTTATTCAGCGCGGACTGGCCGAGTTCCTCGGCTATGTCTGGTACATTGATGAGTCAGTGGCAAGCGCTCACGTCTAAAATCCAAATCCAACCGGGGAAGCTTGCTTCCCCCTTCACCTTAGGACGGGATAGTCTCGGGTAGATTGTTTTGTCCTAAGGTGAGGATTTAAGAGAGTTGAATATTTTCTTATTCACTCTTTTCACATATAATGTGTATATGTCAATTGAAAATTTAAAACAAGGAACTTTGGTTTGTTAAATTAACCTATTGATAAGGAGGAAAAAATGGCCAAAAATGGTAAGGGCAATAAAAGAGGCAAAAAGGATCAGTCAGAACAGCGGGAATATGTTGAAAGATTCCCCATCGCTGTTACTGTCCGGGCAAATCTTAGCGTGGACAAAAACAGTTTCAAACTGCCTGATGATCCCAAGGAAAGAGCGGAGTTGAAAAAAAACAACCCTGAAGTCTACGAGCTGCGCAAAAAGATGTTTGAAAAAGTCGCTGTTGGCGGCGAACACACGTCTGTTTTTTACGCAGACATGACAAGGGATCAGGAAAAGACCAGGGAAATCATTGCGACTTTTCCTGAGGGGTTTACCTTGGCACCAAAGACAAGGACTTTTTTCGAAATCGAGGCCACGGAGTTTATGCGCCCCGATCTCCATATCGGAGGCGTTGTCTGCACACCGGGCGGCCACTATTTGAAAGACCAGGCCCATCCTCGCGATTTTTCGCGATTCATCAAGATGAACCATGTTACCACGGTTAAGGCCGTGGGCAACAAGGCAGAATGGGAAGTCAAGACCCATAACCTGGTGGCCAGCAGCAAAAGGAAAGAGTCAATGAGGGTCGTAGAAGAATCATGGATTCTGAAAATGCCGCGGGCTTTTGCCACGCGCTTTCATTTGGATCCCAAGATCGTTGCCAGCATGCCCATGCCCAGCGTGGAAGAACTGACCAAGGAGGTTGAGGCAAAGGTAGACACTTTGCCGACCGAGCTGAAGGTTGACTGGCAAGAAGAGCCGGTTGATCTGCAGGCCAAAATCAGGCCATTGGTGACTGCTCTGGTCGCTTCTTTCATGAAAGCCTGTGGCGTCAAGCTGTGGTTCAAGGACATGGCGTCTGCGCCTCCGGTCAGGGAGGAAGAGACAGCTGCTGAGACCAGCGAAACCACTGATCAGGAAGAACCGATTCCCATGCCGGGCGAGGAAGAAGAAGGCAAAGACGAAGCCGCCGAAGGCTAAAAAGTTCCAACACAAGAAAGCGGGCCAATTGGCAAATGCCAATTGGCCCGCTTCTCATCCCAAGACCATAAAGCAATTTATGATCTTAGTATGAGCATTAGTTCATAACAATTTATAATATATGTTGAGGGCCCGTTGGAGGGTATTGGTGTTAACCCGAGAATGGAGGATAAATGTTCAATTTTACCAGCGGTTTTACCTGACAGTAAAAAATCAGCCCAAAACAGAATTAACCAAAATTGTTTTTTGGTAAAGGAGGCTGTATGTCCAGAATAGTCTGTCTGCGCCATTGTGATGGTAAGCAGGGGCTAGGACCAGCCTATTTGGTCAGCAAGCCACATGTGGAATGGGCCGGCCGTGGCAAAATACAAAAAGCCACTTGCCCATTAGACTTGCTGTCTCACCGTAACTCCCAAGGAGGTACAGATGCGGTACCCAAGTGGATTTGTTTAGCTAGACTTTCTTTTTGAGAAAGAACAATTAACTAATTCGACGAGTCTTTGGTCATAGACTTAAAACAAGGCCTACACATCTTTTGTGAATATAAACGGCTAAAGCCGTAATCAGGTTTTTTTAAAAAAACCTGCTGTCAAAAGGAAATTGATCAATTGCGATCAACCGACGACAGCGAAAAGACCCCTTAGCAAATGCTAAGGGGTCTTCAAATTGGTAAAAACAAAAAGCCCCGCCCGGTCGAATGACCGGGCGGGGCTTTTAAGGGTGTAGTGCTTATTTTTTCTTTAAAATGTCTTTTAAAGCTTTGCCAGCTTTAAATTTCGGAATAGTTACTTCAGGAATCTGAATTCTCTCTTTAGGGTTTTGCGGATTTACGCCCATGCGCGCATGGCGTAACTTAGCAGAAAAAGTACCAAAGCCAGCTAAAGTAACTTCTTCACCTTTACTTAATGTTTCCATGATAGTATCAAGTGAAGTTTCAATAATTTCATCAACTTGTTTTTTTGTTAATTTTGTTTTTGAGGCAACGGCCTCAATTAATGCAGCTTTATTCATATTTTTGAATCATGAATTATGAGGTTAGAATTATAAATTATATTTTAATAATTTTGTTAATACGTTGGATTTTTTTAGTTCTAGCTATTTTAGGGTCAATTTCTAAATAAATTGCATTAAAAATACATGGTCCAGATTTTGGCACATCAGCGCTTTTGGTTTGATTAGTTAAATAATTTTTAATAATCATTTTTTTCTCCAAGCCAATAACAGAATCTTGCGGTCCGATCATGCCAGCGTCAGTTATATAGGCAGTGCCTTGTTCTAAAATTTTTTCGTCAGCAGTTTGGATATGAGTATGTGTACCTATAACTGCAGAGACTTGTCCATCAAGATAATGTCCCAGAGCAACTTTTTCACTGGTTGCTTCAGCATGAAAATCAATAATAATACCTGATAAATTTTCCTTGTTGTATTTTTTTAAAATTTTTGAGGCTTGTTTAAATGGACAATTATAATCATCACTAATAAAAACTCTACCTATTAAGTTTATCACAAGTATTGAATTTTCGCCAATATTTAATAATTTTTCTCCTTGGCCGGCTGTACCTGTTCTGTAATTGGCTGGACGAATTAATGGTGAATTTTTTTGTTCTAATATTGTAACAGCATCCTTTTTATCCCAGACATGATTACCGGAGGTAAAAAAATCAATGCCTGCGTCTTGCATTTCTAAAATTGTATTTTTTGTTACACCACGACCATGAGCTAGATTTTCTGCATTAGCGATTGTTAAATTTGGCTGATATTTTTTTTTAAGTCGAGGTAGTTCTTTAATAACACCTTGACGACCCAGTCGGCCAAAAATGTCAGCTAGGAATAGTATTTTTATTGGAGGCATAGAATTGGCTTTAAACTAAGGGCTTAGAGCTCAAAGCTTAAAGCCCAAAGCTCTGAGCTAGTTATCGTGCGTACTCTGTTACGCGCATTTCACGAATGACATTAACTTTAATTTCACCAGGATATTTGAGTTCTTCTTCTATTTTATGAGCAATTTTTTGCGCAGTTTTTACTGCTGCTAAATCATCAATATCATCTGGAATAACAAATACTCTGACTTCACGTCCAGCCTGAATAGCATATGATTTTTGCACGCCCTCAAATGAATTAGCTACATTTTCTAATTCTTCTAAGCGTTGTAAATATCTTTCATAAGTGTCTTTACGCGCTCCAGGTCGAGCACCAGAGATAGCGTCTGCGACTTTAACAATAATGCCTTCTAAAGTTTTGGGATTATCTTCATGATGAGCAATGCAAATATAAGCAATCTCTTCAGGCATGTTAAATTTTTTCATGATATCATAACCGATTTCCGGATGACCACCTTTGACTTCATGATCAACTGCTTTACCAATGTCATGAAAAAGACCGCCTTTTTTCGCAACAGTAACATCAGCGCCTAGTTCTTCAGCTAAAAGCCCGGCAATGTGAGCTACTTCTAAAGAATGCAATAAAACATTATGACCATAACTGGTGCGGAATTTTAAGCGACCTAAAATTTGCACTAGTTTAGGATCAATACCAGTAATACCCATCTCATATAATGAATCTTCACCAGCTTTTTTGATTTCCATAGCAATTTCTTTTTTAGCGGTTTCAATTGCCTCTTCAATTCTAGCTGGATGAATACGTCCGTCAGAGATTAAAGATTCTAAAGATCTTTTGGCCACATGGCGTCTAATCGGTGAAAAACCAGAAATAGTAATAGCCATTGGCGTATCATCAACAACAATTTCTACACCAGTTAATTGTTCAATTGTCCTGATGTTTCTACCTTCACGGCCAATAATACGTCCTTTCATTTCATCATTAGGCAAATCAACAGTTGTAGTGGTGATTTCCTGGGCTTGAGGGATTGAACATCTTTGGATAGCAATTGATAGAATTTCTCTGGCTTTTTTGTCTATTTCTTCTTGCCCTTCTTGTTGGATTTTTTTTATCCGAGCCAAAATGTCTTCTTTGATTAATTTTTCAGTGTTTTCCAAAAGTACTTCTTTGGCCTGGTCTTTTGTCATTTTGGCAATTTTTTCCAGCTTTTGCAGTTGTTCTTCCTTAATTTTGTTGATTTTTTCTTTAACCTGCTCAACTTCTTTAGCCTTATCAAAAAGTTTTTGTTGCCTGTTTTCTAAATCTAAAAGCTTTTGGTCAAAAGCACTTTCTCTTTTTTCAAGCCTTTGTTGTAAATGGGACATTTCTTTGCGTCTTTGTCTTTCTTCATTTTTCGCATCATCAATGATTTTTAAAGCCTTATCTTTGGCTTGTAATAAAATTTCTCGTTGTTTGTTTTTTGCTTCTTTTATTAAGTTTTCAACTTTAGCTTCAATATTTTCTGCTTCTCTTTTAGCTAAAGTTTTACGTACAACATAACCAGCAGCAAAACCAAAAATTACAGCCACTGCTGATACTAAAAAAACTATTAATTCCATATGTTTCTCCTATTGTAAAATAGAGTAAGGATTATGGCTAAAGAACATTAAGAGATCCCGATAATTGAATTTCGGGTTGAAGAGTTTTTTGAATTTAGGTTTTTGATATATGAGTTCATTGAAAAATTTTAATTCATAACAGTACTTTCTCTCTAATCTCTAAGATACAATAAATCCTTGTCTCTATTTAATTATTAATTTAATGTAATTTCAGCTTAACATAGTTTTTTTATTTTGACAAGAGCAGAATATGCTGTTATTTTTAGAATAAATAAATAAAAGGAGGGAGTTAATGGATCTGCAAGAGAAATATAAAAGCTTAATTGGACCTGGTATGCAAGTAGAGAAAGAGGAAGAAAATAAATGGAATATTCTTTTTACAGATTTTCAAAAAATGTTTGATTTTTTATTGATTTATAATAAAAATGATTTTGCAGGGATTCGGTTGGAAGTTAGTACTGCTGGCAATTGTCAATTGTGCGGGATGATGTTTATGGGCAGTTGTTCTGAAGAGCTTTTAGAACTAAATGCTATTAAGGCCAGAGAAGTCAAAGTTAAAGGCGGGGAATTAATTGTACATGCTTGCCCGCTTTGTCAGATAAGAGAGGTTGGTGGTCTGCAAAATTTAATAGACCAGACTAAGGCCGGTATAAAAATGCACGGACTTACACCAGTAACGGCAGGTTCTCAAGATGATGATCAAGATGATGATGAAGAAGATCCTAATGGACCAAGATTACATTAAATATTTACCCAGTCAATTGGCTGGGTTTTTAAATTGACTTTTTTTAATTTTAAGCGTATAGTGATAACACAAGAGGATATATTATCCTTATTTTTTATAGTTATTATATATATGAACGTAACAGAGTTAGCCAGAAAAATGAAAATGAATTCTAGTGAGCTTTTGGAAATATTACCAGAGTTTGGTTTTGATATTGGTAAAAAAGCGATTAAAGTTGATGATCGGATTGCTAGAAAAATATTAGATATGAAATATGATATTGCTGCAAAGATTGAAGCAGATAAACAAGCAAAATTAGAAGAATTTAAAAAATTAAGTGAAGTGGAAGCTCCAGTAGAAAAAAAAGAGATTGCAATTCCTGCTGTTTTAACTGTACGTGATTTTGCTAAAGTAATTGATCAGCCAGTAAACCAAGTGATTAAAGAATTAATGAAAAATGGCGTAATGGCATCATTAAATCAAAAAATTGATTATGATACAGCTGCAATTATTGCTGATGAATTTGGCGTAAAATTAAGTTTATCAGATGAAATGGTTGTTGAAGAGGAAACTGGAAAAAAGGTAGAGACTATTTTGAAAGAAGAAAAGAAAAAGTCTTTACAAGAAAGACCACCAGTCATTGTTGTGATGGGGCATGTAGATCATGGTAAAACAAAATTATTAGATACTATTCGCAAAACTAATGTTGTTGAAGCTGAAGCTGGTGGTATTACACAGCATATAGGGGCTTATCAAGTAAAGAAAAAAGACCAGAAAATAACTTTTATTGATACACCTGGACATGAGGCTTTTACAGCGATGAGGTCTCGTGGTGCTAAAATTGCTGATATTGCCATTTTGGTGGTAGCTGCTAATGATAGTATTAAACCGCAAACAGTTGAAGCGATTAAAATTATTCAGCAGGCTAAGATTCCTATGATAGTTGCTATTAATAAAATTGATTTACCTGATGCTAATATTGAAAAAGTTAAACAAGATTTAGCTGCAATGAATTTAACGCCAGAAGACTGGGGCGGGCAAACTATTTGTCAGTCAATTTCAGCCAAAGAAAATATTGGGTTGGATGATTTATTAGATACAATTTTATTAGTTAGCCAAATGCACAAAGATAAAATAGTAGCCAACCCACAAGGCAAAGCTGTTGGCACAATTATTGAATCAGATATTAGTAAAGGTGAAGGGCCAGTAGCAACTGTTTTAGTGCAAAATGGCACATTGAAGACTGGTGATAATCTTTGTATTAATGATTGTTTTTATGGCAAAGCCCGTGCTTTAAAAAATTATAATAATAAAGATATTGCTCAGGCTGGTCCTGCTACGCCAGTTAGAATTATTGGTTTAAAATATCCGCCACAGGTCGGTGATATTTTAGAAGTTGTAACTAAAGTGGAGAGAAAACACAAGAAAGCTAAAGTCAAACAGGCTTTTAAAGAAGATTCACAAGTTAGTAAAATAATGCCAGCCCAAGAAGAAAAAGAAGAAGAAGGTATTAAAAAATTAAATATTATTGTTAAAGCAGATGTCTTAGGGTCACTAGAAGTGATTCTAGAATCTTTTGAAAAGATTGAGGCTCCAGAAATAAAAATAAAAGTTATTTCTCAAGGTTTAGGCAACATAACTGATACAGATGTTAATTTAGCTGCCAGTAGTAAAGCTTTATTAATAGGTTTTAATGTTAAGGCAACCCCTTTAGCTAATGATTTAGCCAGAGAAAAAGAAATTGAAATTAAATATTATGATATTATTTATAAATTAATTGAAGATATTAAAGAAATCATTTCTGGTATGATTTCACCAGAGGTTAGTAAAAATGTAATTGGTAAATTAAAAGTTTTAGCGATTTTTAAAACAGAAGAAAAAAGCATGATAATCGGTGCTAAGGTTACTTCTGGTAAGATTACTAAGGATGCTAAGCTTGATGTGGTCAGAGATAAAGAAGTCATTGCTTCAGGGGAAATACAAGAATTGCAATCTGGTAAAGAAGCTGTTAATGAAGTTGCTGATGGCCAGGAATGTGGGATAAGTTTTGTTGGTCAGCCAGTTATTGTTAAAGGCGATATTTTACAAGCTTACCAAGAAGAAATAATTGCAAGAAAAATTTAAAAGCGGCCCAGTGTTAACCGGACCGCTTTGGTTTAGTTTCGCACATAGAGGTTGGTCAGCCCTTCTAAAGCAGTAAAAGCCAGGAAGCACACCAGCAGAAAAGCAATAATGCCTACAACAACTATGCCAATAAGGCCAAGAACCCCAAAAACAACTTCAGGTACGCCAGGCAGACTGGCATTGGCAATCTCGTAGCCTCGCACTACTGGCCAGCTGATAAGAGCAAGGACAGTCAGCGGTAGCAACAGCCGGATGAAACTGCGTAGCAATGTGGGCTTGTCATCATAATCAAGTTCAGTGCTGTCTTTTTCTTTGCCTTCTTCCTTTCTCTTAAAGAGCAGCTTATAAAGGCCAACAGCAATTGAGACTGCCCAGGCCAGACCTATTAGCGCATAGCAAGTGTTGAGAATGCCAGTACAGTAAGGGAGTAATCGCCATAAGGCATAGCCTGTGGCAATTACAATGCCAAGTAGGACTAAGTAGCGCAGTACTTGGAGCCATCGAGGAGGCCTGGCAGCGGTTTGTTCGGTTTCGGTCAGTTCATCAGCTTCGGTCCATTCAGTGCCAACATCTTCTTGTTCAGCTTCGAGACGGATTGTTCTTTGGCGAGCGCGTAGCAGGTTAATGGGAAAGCTAATGATTGACCAAAGAATGACAAACGGCAGTTTGATCAGCCACCAGATTGATTTGACTATGGTCATGATGATTGGCCAAAGCAAGTGGTTTCTGATCAAAAGCATGAGACCTACACAATAAACACAGCTGACGAGAACAATAAGTCGTTCGAGATTGGTGCTGTTGTGCCAATTAAGGTGTTTTCCTGTATAGACAATTACCATCCCGACCACGCCGCCGATGATTGTTCCCAAAAACAGATCCTGAACTCCTTCATTTTTTATGACTGCTACCAGTTTTTGCCACATTGGTTTGAACCAGCCATTTTTGATGAAGAGCCCGACTAAGCCACCAAGCAGAGATAAAGCTATGATGGCTGGCAGAAAAAGAGTGTAATAATCATCTGATATGATTATTACTATTCCGCCGATCACAATACAGGCTATCCCTGCTCCAATAAGTACGCCAAAAATGGTTATAATGTTTTGTTCAATGAATTCCGCAACTTTATCAAGCATTTTATCGATCATTAGAGACCTCCTTTCATGACTTGTTGGCCATGACTTCTATGTGAAAAATTATTTAATTCCAAAGAACCATTTTCTACCCTAATTATAGCATATTTTAACAAAAAAGTCAAGAGATTGAATATATTAATTAATATGAATAATTTAGGCTTAACAGGACCTTTTTGGGGCTAATATTAAATAAATTTTAATCATTAAATTTTATATCTTATGGCACATGTAAATTTAACTGCTGATAATTTTGAGCAAGAAGTTTTACAAAGCAAGACCCCTGTTTTAGTTGATTTTTGGGCTGAATGGTGTGGTCCTTGTAAAATGATGGGCCCGATTTTAGAAGAATTGGCTCAGGAATTAGAAGATAAAAACATTAAGATTGCTAAATGCAATGTTGATGAGTGTAATCAGTTAGCAGAAAAATATCAAATCATGTCTATCCCAGCTTTTAAAGTTTTTGCTAATGGTGAAGTTGTAGATGAATGGGTTGGTGCAATGAATAAGGAAGGGTTGACTGAAAAGCTGTCTAAATATTTACAATAAATAATATGGCTGAAGAAAAATTTGATGTAATAATAGTAGGCGGTGGGCCAGCTGGTTTAACAGCTGGGATTTATGCTTCTCGTCGTAAATTAAAAAACCTGGTTATTACTAAAGATATTGGTGGACAGGCAGCCACAATTCCTCATGTTGAAAATTATCCTGGCCTGACAAAGATCAGCGGTTTTGAATTAACTGAAAACATGAAAAAACAAGCTGAAGGATTTGGTTCTGAATTTATTTTTGAGGAAGTTAAAAAAATTAGTAAAGGAAAAGATAGTTTTTTGGCTGAAACAGTTACGGGTAAAAAATATCAGGCTCAGGCTTTGATTTTATCATTTGGGGTAACGCCTCGTAATTTAGAAGTGCCAGGGGAAAAAGAATTTACTAATAAGGGCGTGACTTATTGTGCTAATTGTGATGCGCCATTATATAAAGGTAAAGTAGTGGCAGTAGTTGGTGGTGGCAATTCAGCTTTGGATGCAGCAGAGTATTTGGCCAAAATCGCCCAAAAAGTTTATTTAATTCATCGCCGAGATGAATTTCGTGGGGAGGAAATATTAGTAGAAAAAGTTAAGGCTCAGGCTAATGTTGAATTAGTTTTAGATAGTGTGGTTACAGAGATTAAAGGTGAACAGTTTGTAAAAAGTATTACTGTTAAAAATGTAAAAACTGAGAAGGAATCAGATATTGAAGTAACTGGCGTTTTTATAGAAATTGGTCATGTAGTTAATTCAACACCAGTTAAAGAAGCAGTTAAGCTTGATAATAAGAATCAGATCGTTGTTGATGATTATGGTAATACTAGTGAGCAAGGAATTTTTGCTGCAGGTGATGTGGCGTCTGGTGATTATAAGCAAATTATTATTGCAGCTGGTGAAGGGGCTAAAGCAGCTTTATCAGCTTATAAATATTTACAGCATAAAAAAGGTAAAACAGTGCCGGCTTTAGATTGGAGTAAATAGTTAATCTTAATAATATTTTGTTTTTAAATAAAGCATGTTAAGGCTTTTTTTATTTTAAGAATTTGCTATTATAAAAGTAGAGATATGACTAAAAAAGAAAAAGAAAAATTTATAAATCAGGATTTTATTTACGCTATTATTGGAGCTACCCAAAATAAAGAAAAGCATGGCTACAAGGTTTTAGTCGATTTAAAAAATAAAGGCTATAAAGTGATTCCTATAAATCCTAAATATGAGGAGGTAGCTGGTGAGCCTTGTTATCCTGATTTGATTTCCATTGATGATCGTCCAGATGTGGTTGTTTTAGTTGTTGGCGAGAAAAATGCAGAAAAAGTTGTACAAGATTGCGTTGATTTGGATTTAAACCGGATTTGGTTTCAGCCAGGTTCTGAATATGACAAGGCAGTGCAATTGGCGAAAAAAGCTAATTTTGAAATAATGACAGATAAGTGTATTATGACGGAAACAAATTTAGGTTCAGGCAAGACAACTTATTCTTGCCCAATAAAAAAAAGTGGCCAAAAATAAATTTAATATTTGACAAGTTATTTAAATAAGAAAAAGAAAACCCTAGTTGCGTTGCAACTAGGGTTTTTATTTAGAGAACGATGACGTGGTAAAGGCTCCGTAGGGAGAGTCTGAGCTCAAGGCTCATTCCATACCATTCTTTGGATTCGAACCGGACGATCTCTTTGTTTTTGGGCATCTTTTTCTCCTTCTCGTTATTTGAATAATGTTTTTTTAAATTCCTCATCTCAAGATAAAATAATCTACTCGAGATTATTCCATCCTGGGATGAGGCGAGGATTGTTATTTTTACAATCCCCGAACCTATTTGTAATTTTCTTTTAAAGTTCTCCAGCAGAGTAACCGTACATTTTTATCTCCTTTTATTGTTTTGTTAATATAATTATAGCATATTTTAATTAATTTGTCAACCCCTGTTTCCTTTTTTTAAATTTAGGTAATAGCTAATATTAGCCATTTTTTATAAAAAACTTTACTTTTAGACTATATTTTGTTATATTTTTTGATAATAATCGTGCCTTAAAAAACAAATTAAGGAGGAGTGATGCAACTACCAATAATTAAAAAAGGAGTTGTGGGTTTGCCTGAGGGTGAAATTGAAATTGATTATTGTACATATGATGAATACTGGGAAATGTTAATGTCCCAGGGTAGTGATTTGGATGTTACAATATTTGAACAAATGGATTTTACAATACTCAAATTCGATAATGCCTTAGGTGAAGTCCAGGTCATTTTTGATGCCAAAAATGATTATATTCTGGAAATTTATCTTGAACTATTTGAAGACATCCCTTTGACTGATTTTTTAGACTATTGCCATAGAAAAAAATTAGGCCAATATGGTTACTTGCAGGAAGGTCAAGAAGTATTTATTATTTTTAATATGAATTTTATGGCGCGCCTTAATGGTCCAAGGGATGAAGATGGAATTTTATTACAAGCCGAAAAGATTTCTACTTTATATTTTTTCAGTACAGATTATATTAAATGGGGAGCAACGATTTTATCAGACAAGATTAAAAAAGTAACAGCAGATTTGAATATAATACATCATTAGGATTTTAAACCTCTGGGCAGCTAACCAGAGGTTTTTTATTTGGATAATTTTTAAGGTTGATAGTATTTATTGTTCTTTTTGGCAGCAAAAAGAACCAAAAACTGCTGGGGTGCTCAATGCGCTAGTGCATGTGGTACTTACCTTTTTCTAATCACGGCGCTTAGTTCGCACCCCAGACCCCTTGGTGGGTTTTATTTTGACTGGTGCTACAAAAATTTAAAGTTGAAAAATTTTAAGTTTTAGCGTAAAATTGGCAATATAGTATAAAGTTAATAAGTTTAAAAGTTAAAAGAATTATTTTTAACTTTACAAACTTTTTTAACTTACGAACTAAATAAATTATGCAAGAATATAAACCAGATAAAATCGAACCTAAATGGCAAAAATATTGGGAAGACAAGGATTTAAATAAGGCTGAAGATTTGGCGAAACAGCCTAAGTTTTATGGTTTAATTGAGTTTCCTTATCCGTCAGCAGAAGGGTTGCATTGCGGTCACCCGCGCTCTTTTACTGCTATGGATATTATTTGCCGTAAAAGACGGATGCAGGGTTATAATGTTTTATTCCCAATTGGCTGGGATGCTTTTGGTTTGCCAGCTGAAAATTATGCCATTAAAACTGGCACCCACCCTAAAGAAACCACAGCTAAAAATATTGCTAATTTTACTAGGCAATTAAAATCACTTGGTTTTTCTTTTGATTGGTCAAGGGAAATAAATACTACGGATCCAAATTATTATAAATGGACTCAGTGGATATTTTTGAAATTATTTGAGAAAAATCTTGCTTATAAAGCTAAGATGGATATTAATTGGTGTACTTCTTGTAATTGCGGTTTGGCTAATGAAGAAGTAGTTGATGGTAAATGCGAACGTTGCGGGGGCGAGGTGATTCGCAAGGAAAGAGAACAATGGATGTTAAAAATTACAGCATATGCTGACCGTTTAATTGCAGATTTAGATTCAGTTGATTATTTAGACAAAATTGCCAAGCAGCAAAAAGACTGGATTGGTAAATCTTTTGGCGCTCAAGTGGTTTTTAAAGTTAAATCTTCAACCATGTTAAAAGGTGAGCATATGTATGACTTGCCAGTTTATACTACTAGGCCTGATACTCTGTTTGGTGCAACTTATATGGTGGTGGCGCCTGAACATGAATTAATTGTTAAATATAGAGATCAAATTGATAATTATAATGAAGTAAAAGATTATGTTGAGCAGACTAAACATAAATCAGAACTTGAAAGAACTAATTTGGAAAAAACAAAAACAGGCGTGGAATTACATGGGCTTAAAGCTATTAATCCTGTTAATGATCAGGAAATTCCAATTTTTATTTCTGATTATGTTTTAGCTTCTTATGGCACTGGGGCCATTATGGCAGTACCTGCTCATGATCAGCGTGATTATGATTTTGCTAAAAAGTTTAATATTGAAGTGCGTGAAGTTATATCTGGCGGAGATATTGACAACCACGCTTGGGAAGGCGATGGCAAATTAATTAATTCAGATTTTTTAAATGGGTTAGATGTGCAAAAGGCCACTAATAAGATTAATGACTGGCTGGAAAAACAAGGTAAAGGTTTTCGCACCACTGATTATAAATTACGGGACTGGGTTTTTTCCCGCCAACGTTATTGGGGTGAACCAATCCCTATTGTGATTTGTCCAAAATGCGGTTATGTGCCAGTACCAGAAGAAGATTTGCCAGTTGTTTTACCAGAAATTAAAGAATTTAAAACTTCAGAAACAGGTGATTCTCCTTTAGCCTTAATTAAAGATTGGGTTAATGTGCCTTGTCCTCAATGCGGCACTAGAGCCAAACGGGAAACAGATACCATGCCGCAATGGGCTGGTTCTTCTTGGTATTTTTTGCGTTATGTTGATCCGCATAATGATAAAGTAGTAGCTGACCCTAAGAAATTAAAATACTGGACACCAATTGACTGGTATAATGGCGGCATGGAGCATACTACTTTACATCTTTTGTATTCTCGGTTTTGGCATAAATTTTTATCTGATATAAAAGTTGTACCAACTTCAGAGCCTTATGCCAAAAGAACTTCGCAAGGCATGGTTTTGGGTGAAGATAATGAAAAAATGTCTAAGTCACGTGGTAATGTGGTTAATCCTGATGAGGTAGTTAAAGAACATGGCGCTGACACTTTAAGGGTTTATGAAATGTTTATTGGGCCGTTTGATCAGGCTACTCCTTGGAGTACTCAAGGGGTAGTAGGTGTTCGTCGCTTTTTAGAAAAAGTTTGGCAGCTTGGCCACAATCTTGATAATAAAAATAGAGGCAATGAAGATGATTTGGTTAGATTAACTCATAAGACAATTAAACAAGTAACAGAGCAAATTGAAACAATGGATTTTAATACTTGTGTTTCTGCTATGATGATATTGATTAATAAATATCAAGAAGAAGGCTGTAATCCAGAAATATTTACTCAGTTTTTGCAGATTTTATCACCTTTTGCCCCGCATTTAGCTGAAGAGCTTTGGCAAAAATTAGGCTACAAAGATTCTATTTTTTTACAGCAATGGCCAGACTATAATAAGGCTTTAATCAAAGAAGCAGTTCAGGAAATACCTATTCAAATTAATGGTAAAGTCAGGGCTAAGTTAATGATCAGTGAGGATATGACAGAAGAAAAGATTAAACAATTAGCTTTGGCTGATGACAGAGTTAAACAATGGTTAAAGGATAAGGAGCCTAAAAAGTTTATATATATTAAAGATAAAATAATAAATATTGTGATATAATAAAAAGAGAACATTAAGTTCTCTTTTTTAAAATAAATTATGAAAAAAATATTATTTAATAAAGCTTTGCGCATTCTTTTAGTAACTAATGGTTTGATATTATTAGCTGCAGCCATGATGGGGCCGATTTATGCTTTATTTGTGGAAAAAATTGGTGGTGATTTGCTTGATGCTAGTTTAACTGGAGCAATTTTTGCTTTTGCTGCTGGTTTAACAGCTTTGGTTTCTGGGCGTTATGCTGATAAAATTAAAGAAAATGAATTAATTATTGTTGTAGGTTATTCTATGATTGGTTTAGGCTTTTTCCTTTATTTATTTGTTGCTTCAATTTGGTTTTTGTTTATTGTACAAATAATAATTGGTTTTGGCGAAGCAATTTACGCCCCAGCTTTTGATGCTTTATATACCAAGCACATTGATCATAAAAAAGCAGGTTTAGAATGGGGAGCGTGGGAGACTATGAATTATTTTATTTATGGTTTTGGAGCAGCTTTAGGCGGTTTACTGGTTACACAGTTTGGTTTTTCTATCTTGTTTATTATTATGATGATATTATGTTTAGCCAGTGCTTTATTTATTCTTTTTTTACCTAGAAAGGTTTTATAAATTTACTTGTAATTTAAATTAGATATTGTTAAAATTAATATATAGAAAAAATAAGCAGAGTTAATGACAGGAAAATTAACATTTTTATTGTTAAAAAACTTTTTAATATAAAAAGAGATTTTTAAGTCTCTTTATTTTTATTTTTTTCTTTTTAATTTTTAATTTTGAAAACCTATGCCTAATTTAGTCAAAAATTTAAAAACTTCATGTAAAGATGTTTTTAAAGATAAAGTTTTATTAACTTTACTAGTTATTATTGCTGTGGTGGCTGTTAACCAAATCGTCTTTTCTTATTTATTAGTTGACCGTGAAAAAGCCAGCGCTTTGACTAGTAGTTTTGGCTCAATTATGTTTACAACACTAACTGGTGGAGATATTGCTGCTGGCACAACTGATGTAAAAATTGCTGAGTTTCTTATCCCAGATGGTTTAATGAATGATGACTTAGATGCAGCTGGTGGGTGTGGCTATAAACTAGCTGGTAATCCTTGCTTAACATTTATAGATTCTGATGGCAGCGCAACAACTGCTGCTGGCACAGTAGATTATGAGGGGGCAGATTATTATTTCCAATTTGACCCTAATGATAATATATATAATACTATTTTTCAGGCTAGTGATGGTGTTTGCACAAACAGCTTAAGTGCCCCGACTTGCGTTTATGTTGATGACGGAGACGATTGCGATGCTACTGACGGTGATAATCATTGGTATCTTTTAGGAACTAGTTGCGGGACTTCCTCTGATATTAATGTGGCTACATCTTTAGGAACAACAACCCCGTGGATTCATTCAGATTTAGTATCTAATGACGCTGCTTATACTACTTATGGTATGTATATCAATACTGATGATGATTTATGTAATGCAGCTGATGCGGGCAATGGTTCTTTTGACTTTGATTTAGAGCCAATCTGGATGGAAATCGGCACTGATAATGATTATTATGATCCTGGTACTGATTTAATTATTTGGGATCCAGCAAATTGCTTGACAACAGGTCCTTGTGCTAGTGGTTGCGCTGGTAGCGTGGGCGGTTCGTCTGCAGATTATATTGTAGAAATATATGTGTATGATAATTCGCCCACTTGTAAAGCGGCTTGGCAAGATCAAGATTCAGATGATGGCCTTTTTACTTTGGGTACTGATTTAATCATGTTGCAGGACCCCTTTGGTTGTTTAAGCGGGGGCGAGGTAGGTACAAGCATTACATCTAACCCTGAACAGTTTACTGAAACTATTCTTATGACTCATGCTGTTGAAGATACTCAGCTCAGGACAGGTGATTGTTCTCATTGCGCTAATCAATGGCAAAGTGACCCAGCTGGTACTTGGATTGGCTTGGGTAATTATAATGGTGAAGGATTTATTGATGTGCATCCTGCTTATCCTGGTGATGGTAAATTGCAGTCACTTGATGCTGGTACGCCAGAGGAAGTTGTTATTATTGATATAAATAATAATTCTTTATATGACGAAGCAGGGGATGAATTAATAGACGCTGATGGCATGTCAGGGGTTTTGGCTGGCCCGAATGATGATGTAATTCCTACTGGGGCGACCTTACAACCCATAACGGCAGCTGAAGGGGTGTGTCTTAATAGTTTAGGGTATTATTCGCAATATGGTGCTTTTGCCCACGACATAATTGTCTATGTTGATGGTAATGCTAATTGTGTGCCTGGTGATGGTGGTACAGATAATTTAATTAGAACAGATATATTTGGGCTTGATATGCCGACCTTGGTGACAAATTATAATGCTGCGAACGGTACTTATCCTTATGGTTTTTTTAATGCAGCAGGTTATTTGCTTTATTATGATGCTAATAGCAATTTAAGCTGGGATTATTGTAATCCAAATACTAACCCAGGTTGTGGTAGTCCTGAAACAGAATCTTTATGGCTGGAAATTCAAGGTGCTGAAAAATGGCACCCTGCTATAGAAGGCACTTTATCTTACAGCTTATTAGATGCTGATGGTACTGCTAATTCTGGTACAACAATCGGGACTGATGATGATTCTCTTAGCAGAGGAGATGGTCTTACATATTTAAATATTAATGATAATGTATGTTTGGGTCAGCCAGCAACCGGCTCTTTAGGCTTAGGTGTGTTTGAAGATATCTATATTGATGGAGATAGTGATTGTGTGCCAGGAAGTGGTGGTACTGACCAAATTATTTATGATGCTACAGCTGATGGTTTAAATACAAGTACGGTTTTAGGTAGTAAGTGGTTTTCTGGTCAATTTAGTTTTGTGTTTCATGACGCTAACAGTAATTCTTTATATGATGTTGGTGCTGACGCAGCTAATACAGAATCTTTATGGTTAGAATTATGGAATGAGCAAACATATACTTCTGCTGAAGATACCTTAGTATATCCTGTGACAGTAGGTGTTTTTTATTATGCAGGAGATACTTTAACTGATTTAAGCACTGCCACCGGATCTTCTAGTGATTGTGGCGGGTCTGGTTGTCCCTTAATTTATAGTGATAATGATGGTTCTGGTACCCTAACACTGACTGATCATCTTTGGGAAGATAATGGTAATATTCAGTCAGGTCCAGCAGGTGTGCCAAATAGTGTAATTGATATTCAAGCTACTGAGTTGCAAAATCTAGCTTTTGAGAATTTGGGTACTGCTACTAGTTCAGACATGACTAATGTTAGATTTTATCTTGATGTGTGGTGGTTAGGTGGTGATGGTATTTGTTCTACTGCTGATATAGGGCCAGAAATCATTTCTTATAATAATAATATTTTTTCTTTCTCACCTGATTTAAATTCTCAAATTCCTATTTATGTTAAAACTTGTCTTTATGTTGATATCCCGACATCAGCCAGAACAGGCAGGACAATTAAGCCTAGCCTTCCTCAATTATATGATGCTAATGCGAATGGTTTATATGATCCAGGAGATAAAGGTGTCTTTTTCTATTCCAGTTATGACAGTCCTGCTGATGGTCCAATTGATGTGCCATATAGTTTTACAATTACAGGTGGTCTAGCATATACAGAAGGTGGTGGGGCAGGTACACCGCTAGATACAACACCACCAGCAGCACCAAGCAATGTGGAATTAAAGGCAGATGCCAGTGGTACAGTAGATATTAGTTGGCAAGATCCAGCAGACAGTGATTTAGCCAGTGTGATTATTCAAAGGGATCATAATCCAATTGTAGGCACAGTAATTGATGAAATTTACCAATTAGTTGATAAAGGTGTGCAATTGTTTCAGGATATTGGTTTAAAAATCGGGCAAACTTATTTATATCGACTGAAAGCTCAGGATACAGCTGGTAATGAGAGTATAGCAACAGAAACTTATTCTATTACTATCCCAGAAGAAGGTGAAGTGGTGATTGAGCCAGAAGAAGTATTACCAAGTCCAGAAATACCAGAAGTGATTTTACCAGCCGGAGTAGAAGTGGGTGATTTAATTAAAGGAGTAAGTAATCCAGCAGTTTATCTTGTTTCAAGTTATGGACAAAGACGTCCTTTCCCAACTTTAGCAATTTATAATTCCTGGTTTGCAGATTTTTCAACAGTGAAAGTGGTGTCAGATCAGGTTTTAAGCCAGATACCAATTGGTTCAAATATGATCTTACGGCCAGGCACCTGGTTAATGAAGATCACTACTGATCCAAAAGTCTATGCAGTTGAAGAAGGAGCCATAATCCGCTGGTTAGAAACAGAACAAATTGCCCGCACATTATATGGTTCAGCCTGGAATAAGAGAGTGATTGATATGCCAGATACTTATTTTTCTGATTATCAGCCAGGACCAAGTATTGCAGATGCAGTTTATAGTACTGGCAGTTTGATAAGTTATCAGTATAGTGCAGATATTTATTATGTAGAAAACAGTACTAAACGTTTAGTGTCAGAGGCAGCTTTTAGCCAAAATCATTTTCAAAATAAGTTTGTGCTAGATAATCTTAATCCAGCCGCATTTGTATATGAAACAGCAGATCCATTTCCAGTAGATTATGATTATACTATGACCATGACTAATAAGAATAAACAAAAGATCCAGATTAATCCGTTTGCGCCAGGCTTTAACTTTAGTTTTTTTGGCCGCTAATCACATATTATAACAAAAACTGCCCAGGTTGAGCCTCGGGCAGTTTTTGTTTCTTTAAATATTTTATAATGGTATAATAAATTAAAGAATATTTATACATTATTTTTTATTTTTGCTTTTTAATTTTAAATTTTGATAAACCTATGCCAAATTTAATCAAAAACCTACGTGAGCCGTTAAAAGATATTTTTCGTGACGAAATTTTAACTGCTTTTTTAATTATTTTGCTGGTAGTGGGGATTAATCAAATAGTTTTTTCTTATTTATTAGTTAATAGGGATTTAGCTTCTGCAGCTACTGTTGATTTTACTGAAGATTTTACCACTGATACTTATAAAGATAATACTGCTACCACTGGTTTATGGGATCCAACAATAGATACACAGGCTCAGCTTTGGGGTAAAGGCTGGACAAATATGGCTGAAACAGCGATAAATAATTTTAGTGGCGTTCCCCCTGATAGTTTTGACACATTGGATATGGAAGTCAAAGATATCAAGCTTGATAATAATAATTACCCGCATATTGTGGGCGAGAAATTGGTGGGTAGTTTTTATGAAATATATTATACCCAATGGAATGGTGATTCCTGGACAGGTGCTGATGGTATTGATGATGATGGTGATCCGAGTACGGCTGATTATGATGTTATTTCCGCGTCTATATTACTTGAACATTCTCATAATCCGAAATTAATTTTAGATCCTAATGATAATTATACTCCGCATATTGTTTGGGAGCAGGGAATTGTTGATCGTGAAGAGATTTATTACGCAAAATGGGACGGAGGATCATGGGCTGATCCAGATAATAATGATGGTATTGTTAATGTTTCTAATTTACCGGGTTATCCATCAACTAGTCCGCAAATGGTATTAGATAGTAGTGGTAATCCATATATTGTCTGGGTTGGTGATATATCAGGTTCGAGGAATAGAGTTTTGTTTTTAAAATGGACATCAGGTGTTGGGTTTACTACAATTCATGGTAGTTTGCCAGCTACTGATTCTCAAAAAGTAGTTTCTGGTGCAGATGCTGATCTTGTTGATGATAAGGTTATTCAGATGGATTCTTTTGATATGCCTGCAATCGCCTGGTCAGAAGGGCTTAATGGGGAAATTTGGTATGGTAAAGCTGTTAGTTCAGGTTTTTGTGCCCCAGAAACTGTTTGCTGGGTAAATCTTGAAGAAAATACTTGGGGTTTTGAACAATTGACTAGTGCTGGTCATAATAATAAGTTAGTGGAAATGATTGAGATGGGTGGACAGCCATTTCTTTTATGGTTAGATACTACTGATGGACAGTTATATTTTATGACTGGTTCAGCTACTGCTGGCTGGACAGATATGGCAGGTAATCCAGGTCCGGAAAATGTAGCAAGACGCACAACAATTACTGTTAGATATGCGGCCATGATGGTTAGTCCGGATACAGTTTCGCCCTATATTGTCCATGAAGATGGTGATAATTTATATATTACTAAATGGGATAATATTGCTTCAGGCTGGAGAGATATGAATGGTAATACTAATACTTTGCCACCACCAGATGATTCCCAGCCTAGTTATGAATTAATTTATAGTACGACAGATCCATCTAAAGATCCTCAGCTTTATTATAGTGAAGAAACCGAACAGCCAATAATTATTTGGAATGAGAATGATAGTGAATTTGTCATGGCTCAGTGGAGGAAATATCCTCCGGGTAGTGCTACTGGCGATTGGTATAATATGGATATGGGTTTATTAAGTTCTGCCAGTTGGACGACTTTGCCATTAGGTACAGCAGCTCATCCATATCAAGCTGTTTTTAGTGTAACACCTCCTGATCGTGGTTATCCTTATGTAATTAAGTTATCGTATTTTTATAAATGGATCCCTTATAACACCACTAATCGGATTCAATCTTTAAATATTAATACTGGCGGATTACCTGTTGATCAAGCAGAGTTTAATGTGGTAGAAACAGTTAATCCTACTTATCAGGCTATTAATTATTACTTATCTAATGATGGCGGAGCCAGTTGGGAGGCAGTAACATCTGGTAGCATCCATACTTTTGCTACACCAGGCGGGACAGATGTGCGCTGGGCAGCTGATTTGCAGATTACTAATACTAGTTATAATCATTTAACCCCGACAATTGACAGTGTGACAGTTGGTCTTGTTACAACAAATGGCGGAACCACTGGTAGTCGTAATAATTCTGGGGTGCTTTATGCTTATCCAAGTGCACCTGCTAACCTTGGCTGTGAAGTTGGTACTAATACTATTCGTTGGCTGTTTGAAGATACTGCTGATAATGAAACTGGTTTTCGTTTATATGGGCCTCAAGGTTTGATTAAAGACAGCGGACCAGAAATTGCTCAGGACTGGTATTATATTGAAGAAACAGGTTTACAGCCTAATACTTTGTATGAAGATAGATATATTACTACTTATAATGGCGCGGGTGAATCTAGCCCATCAGGAACCATTAGTTGCACGACTTTAGCAGCCCAAGAACCTTTACCAAGCCCTGAAGAACCAGTACCAGAAACTGAACCAGAACCTGAGGCTGAACCAGAAGCGCAACCAGAACCCGAGCCTGAACCAGAAATTACTTTACCTTTAGGCATTAATGTGGGAGATGTGATTCAGCAAAAAGGTTCAGCTACTTTATACCTTGTTTCTAGTGCGGGGCAGAGACGACCTTTTCCTAATGAAAAAATTTATATGAGTTGGTTTACTGATTTTTCACAGGTGAAAGTTATTGATAATATTACAATGTCGCAGATATCCATTGGTACTAATATGATTTTACGGCCAGGTACTTGGTTAATGAAAACTATTTCAAGTGCTAAAGTTTATGCAGTTGAACCACAGGGTATTATTCGCTGGATAGAAACAGAAGAAATAGCCAGCGCATTATATGGTTTAGAATGGAATAAACGTATTATTGATATGCCTGACCCATATTTTGCAGATTATACTCAAGGCACAAGTATTTCCTCAGCCCAATATGCCACAGGCACCTTATTACAATATGTTGGTTCAGCTGATACTTATTATATTGTTAATAATACTCGCAGATATGTTAGTCCGCAGGCTTTTAGCCAAAATAATTTCCAGCAAAAATTTGTTATCATAGATGTTGATTTGGATATGTTTACTTATGAATTAGGTGATCCCTGGCCAGTTGATTATGATTATACTATGACCATGACTGAGGTAAATAAAAATAATATTCACAGATAAAGAATTTAGATATACACAAAAAAACCAGCAATTTGCTGGTTTTTTTGATTTTATATGGTATACTAAAAACAGTTATAAATAAACGTAGTTAATGAAAAAGAATATAACATTAATTTTGTTAAATACTTTTTAATATAAATAAAAATGTAAAAAGCAAAAAGTGAAAATGAAATTTAAAGATTAAAAATTTTTAATTTTTGTTTTGCATTTTAAATTTTTTATTTTTAATTTTGAAAAACATGCCTAATCTAGTTAAAAATTTAAAAGCATCATGTAAAGATGTTTTTAAAGACAAAATTTTATTAACCCTGTTAGTAATAATTGCAGTAGTCGCCGTTAATCAGATTGTTTTTTCTTGTTTATTAGTTGACAGAGAATCAGCCAAAGCAGCAACAGTCTTATTTGGTAATGATGCAGTTGGCAATGTAAATTACCCAACACTTCTTGATCAGTTTGATTCAGTTTTACCCCCTAGAGACTATGAGCCTCATTCAATGGTAGTTGATGAAGCTAATGGTTTTGCGTATTTGGGTATGCAAACAGATTTTGGTACTACGAAAGTCGTTAAAGTCAGACTGTCAGATTTTACCCGGGTTGATGAATTATTAGTTGCTGTAACAGGACGTTTTCAGCATGCGCACATGGATGATAATGGTTATGCTTATTTTGTTGCTGTTGCTTTTCCGTCAAAAGTTGTTAGAATCAGATTAAGTGATTTTACTCATCAGGGAACAGTGGAGTTAGAATCTAATGAATCTTATACTGGGGTGATAGATAATGTTAGAAATTTTGGTTATTTTGCTAGTCAAAGCTGGATAACAAAAGTAGATTTAACAACCTTTACCAGAGTGGGTGCTATTGATACAGGCGGGGACAGGCTTTTGGCTTCAGCAATTGATGAAGTAAATGGGTTTGCTTATTTTGGCGAGAGTTCAGGTGGCTATTATGATCCGTCTCATGTTTATAAAATAAATGTTAATAATCCGACTTTTTCCCTTCATGACACTATTTTATTTGGTTCTGGTGAAGATGTGCAAGGAGGTTGTATGGCTATTGAGGGAAATAATTTGTGGGTGACTACCCAGCATTATCCAGCTAAATTAATTAAAATCGATATCACTGGTGGTGCTTTTACTCGTGTGACTGGTGGGGAGATTGAGTTTGAATATGATCTAGAGGCTAATAGTCCGCCTTTATATGTTAATGGTGTTCGCGGTATTTTAATGGATAGTACTAATCAGCTGGTTTATTTATTAATGAACCCTTATTATGATCCGACTAATTGGCCGGCTAATGTAGCTTTAAAAATTAATTTGGTCACAGAAGATGTAGATATCTTAATGTTAGATACTTTAACAGGCGGGCAAACTTTCCCATGGGGAGTAGGTATTGATCATACTAATCACAAGGCTTATTTTTCAGATATTAATTACCCTGCTTATATTGAAAAAGTTGATTTAACAGGGGGTAATTTTTCTCGGGAAGCCCAGTTACCTTTAGCAGTTTCTTTAGACCGCTCTAGATCTGCCACACTAGATACTGTCAATGGTTTTCTTTATGTTGGTAGCAGAGTTGATCCACCAATTATAGCTAAAATTGATCTGGATACTTTTTTATTAGACAGCACCCTGGCTTTAGATTCTGATCTTTATACTGAGCCATATCAAGCTGGTGTGGATACTATTCATAATTATGCTTATTTTGGTGTTACATATAAGATTATGGGTAATCCTCATGCTTTATTAAAAATTAATCTTAATACTTTTTCAGTAGAAGATGTGGTTGATTTTGATGGTTTAGCCTTTGCTATGGGGGTAGTAATAATTGATCCTGACAATCAGATTGCTTATGTAGGAGAAAGGTATGGTAACCGAGTATTAAAGGTTGATTTAGATACTATGAGTTTAGTAGATACTTTGACAATTACAGAACCTAATGAGACTAGCTGGGTTACAGGATTTATTGATAGGGATAATGATTACCTTTATTTAGCAAGCTATGGTAGTCCGGGGATGATTACTAGAATAAATTTAACTACTTTTAGTCGAGATGGTGTAGTAGATTTAACTTCTTATCCTGATGAAAAACAGTTTACAGCCGCTGTGATGGATCCTGTTAATGGTTATGCTTATTTTTTTGGACTATGGGGTCCTCTAGTAAAAGTTAATATTGATCCAACTAATTTTAGCAGAGAAGGGGTTGTTACTACAGGAGGAGCGACTGGGAGTGATCCAAAAATAGCAGGAATTGATGTTAATCAGGGTTATGTATATTTAACTAGTAATGATAAATTATGGCAAATTGATATTGATCCTAGCCGGACATATGCTGTTGCCTCACAAACAACAATACCTGAGAGAGCATATGTTTTAATAGATTCGGATCAAGGGTATTTGTATTTAGTTAAAATGGAAAATAATCCGCTTGGTATTGATAAGTATGGCTATTCTTTGGCTGGTTATATTCATGGGTATAAGGTGACCTTAACTGAAGATGTGGAAAATGTAGAAGTTTTTAAATTTTATTCTCATGAGGATGCAGGTTCTTTAAGGTTTGCGCTTTATGATGCTAGTAAAAATTTATTATGGGAAAGTAATGAAATTGTAAACACAGTTGCTGATTCTTGGATAACTATTCCAGTAAGTTCTGGTACACCAGGAGCTTTGCCGCTGTTAACAGCCGGTGATTATTGGTTAGCTTTTCAAATTAATACAGCAGCGCCTGTTGCCAGTTATACTGACGGTGGAGAAGGTTTTAAACTGGTTAGACGTTATGATACTTTTCCATCAACAATTTCTGGGGAGACAGTAACTACAGCTTTATGGAGTTTTTACGGAGCGCTAGAAGGTGCTGGTCGTAGTACAGGCGGTGTAATCATACCTACACCACCATTTGATTTAACTTGCCAAGCTTTAAATAGTACTACTATCCGTTGGTTTTTTGAGGACACTTCTACTAATGAAACAGGTTTTGTCTTGTATGGGCCTGAAGGCGCAATCTGGGATAGTGGTCCTGATATTGTGACTGATTTAGCATATATTGATGAAACAGGTTTACAGCCAAATACTTTGTATGCTGATAGATATGTGACAGCTTATTCTGGTGAAGGAGAATCAGCTCCGTCAAATACTGCTAGTTGTACTACTTTAGCAGATGGTGAAGTAATGCCTAGTCCAGAAATGCCAGAATTACCAGCAGCTATTGAAGTCGGGGATATTATTAAAGGCATAAATTCAAATGAATTATATTTAGTTTCTAGCGCAGGGCAAAAAAGACTATTCCCTACAGAAACAATTTATAATAGTTGGTTTACAGATTATAGTGCTGTTAAGGAAGTTAGTACAGATACCTTGAGCCAAATACCTTTGGGCCCAAATATGATTTTACGTCCAGGGACTTGGCTAATGAAAATCACTTCAGATCCCAAAGTTTATGCAGTGGAACCAAATGGTATAATTCGTTGGATTGAGACAGAGGCAATTGCTTTATCACTTTATGGTACGGCCTGGAATCAAAGAATAATTGATATGCCAGATACTTATTTTGTTGATTATGTGACTGGATCAAGTATAGCTACTTCACAATATGCTACTGGCACGTTATTACAATACAAAAACACAGCTGATATTTATTATGTAGAAAATGGTTCACGTCGTTTAGTTTTACCGCAGGCATTTACGCAAAGTCATTTTCAAATGCAATTTGTGATTACTAATGTAGATCCAGTTAAATTTCAGTTAACAGAAGGTGAAGCTTGGCCAGTGGATTATGATTATACCATGACCATGACCCAGCAAAACAAGAGCAGATTTAGAAGATAGAATTATTTATATAAAAAAACCGCCCACTTATTTAATCGGGCGGTTTTTTTGTTATAATAAAAATATGTCGTATTCCAAAATATTTTTTTATGCCTGTTTCTTTTTTTTGCTCGGCGTTTTTATGCGTTCAGTTTTTGTTTTTGATTTCTTTTGGGTTTATTTGATTTTATTAGCCGGTTTTTTATTTGTTTTTTTAGCCTTGCTTAATCGATATTATTTGTTTATTGGTGTCTGTTTAATTTTTGGCTTTTTAGGCATTATGCGTTACCAATCAGCGTTGCCCCAGGAATCTTTTGAGCATATTCATTTTTATAATAATCAGCATGTTGAATTTGCAGGTATGATTTCTCAAGAACCTGACCAAAGACAGGATCGGGTCAAATATAATATTAAAGCCCAGCAAATTAAATATAATGATAAGTGGTTTCCAGTTTCAGGTCAGGTTTTAGCCACAACTTATTTATTTCCAGAATATAATTATGGTGATAAAGTCCAGGTTGTTTGCGACCTTTTGCAGCCAGAACCAATTGAAGATTTTGCTTATGATAAATATTTAGCACGGTATCATATTTATTCTTTGTGTTATTATCCGCAAATGATTGTTTTAGACCATGATCAAGGCAATGTTTTATTGGCTAGTATTTATAAGTTTAAAGCTTTTTTTACTGCTAAATTAAATAAAATTTTACCAGAACCACAAGCTTCATTTTTAGGCGGGTTACTGATTGGTGCGCGCAAGGCTATTCCCGAGTATTTAACTCAAGTTTTTAGTCAAACAGGCACTACTCATATTATTGCTGTCTCTGGTTATAATGTGACAATTATTGCTACTTTTTTATTGCTTTTTACGCAAAATTTGGGTTTGGGACGCAAAAAAGCATTTTGGTTAATTATTTTGTTTTTAATAATTTTTGATATTATAACTGGTTTGCCAGCTTCAATTATTAGGGCGTCAATCATGGGTGGTTTAGTCTTGCTGGCGAATTATTTGGGTCGGTTAAGCACTATGAAAAATGCTTTAGCTTTAACTGCTGCGCTCATGATTTTAGTTAATCCGCAGATTTTAGTTTATGATTTGGGTTTTCAATTATCATTTTTAGCGACTTTGGGTTTAATTTATTTGAACCCCATTTTAATAGATTTAACCAAAGTTAAAAAAATAAAAAATAAATTAGCGCAAACTGTTTTAGGTGATTACTTTTTAACTACTATGTCTGCTATAATCTTGACTACGCCTTTAATTTTATATAATTTTGGCAAAATATCTTTGATTGCACCTGTGGCAAATTTATTAATTTTACCCGTTATTCCTATTGCCATGCTTTTAGGGTTTATTAGTGGGATCTTGAGTTTAATTTTTTTACCACTTGGTTGGGTAGCAGGCTGGTCAGTTTGGTTGGTTTTAACTTATATAATCTGGGTTTTAGAAAATTTAGCTAAATTAAACTGGGCTTATTATGAATTTGAACAGATTAGTTTATGGCTGATGATTGGGTTGTATTTAGTGATTTTTGGGTTTATTTATAAGTTTAAAACTTAAGATAAAACCCTAAAGGGTAAAGTCCGTTCGAATGGATTTAAGGCTTTAGCCTTTTATCTTAAAACTCCAAAGGGTAAAGTCCAGTCAAAGGGACTTAAGGCTTTAGCCTTTTATTTTAACCACGCTAAAGGGTAAAGTCCGGGAAAAGGGATTTAAGGCTTCAGTCTTTTATTTTAATTACCATATATGAATAATCACATAAAAAGACATCATCCTCCTCATGTTTTTATTGATAATGAAATTTATTTTTTAACTGCTAGGATATTTGAAAGCAAACCTATATTGATAGATGCTCGTAAAGATGAATTGTTAAATTTTATTACTAGGTTATTTTTAGAAAATCATTATAATATTTTTGCATATGTGATTTTGGAAAATCATTATCATATTCTTTTTAGGATTAGTAATGCAAAATTATTTCCAAAAATTATAAATAAATTGCATGGTTCGCTTTCTTATAAATGGAATAAAGATGAAGAGTCTAGTGGTAGAAAGATATTTCAAAACTACTGGGATTATTGTATAAGAAATGAAAGGGATTTTTGGACACATTTTAATTACATTCACCAAAATCCCATTAAGCATGGCCTGGTAAGGAATTTGGGTGATTTAAAAGAATATAAATACTGTAGTTATAAACAGTGGCTTGATAAAAAAGGAGAAAAATGGCTGGGGGAATGTTTTGCCAAGTATCCAGTTAAGGATTTTATTATAGAGGATGAGTAAAGTCCTAAAGGGTAAAGTCCGTTCGAATGGATTTAAGGCTTTAGCCTTTTATCTTAAAACCCTAAAGGGTAAAGTCCGTTCGAATGGATTTAAGGCTTCAGCCTTTTATCTTAAAACTCTAAAGGGTAAAGTCCGGCCGAAGGGACTTAAGGCTTTAGCCTTTTATCTTAAAACCTTAAAGGGTAAAGTCCGTTCGAAAGTCTTTAGCCTTTTATCTTAAAACCCTAAAGGGTAAAGTCCGTTTGAATGGATTTAAGGCTTCAGCCTTTTATCTTAAAACTCTAAAGGGTAAAGTCCGGCCGAAGGGACTTAAGGCTTTAGCCTTTTATCTTAAAACTCTAAAGGGTAAAGTCCAGTCAAAGGGACTTAAGGCTTTAGCCTTTTATCTTAAAACCTTAAAGGGTAAAGTCCGGCCGAAAGGACTTAAGGCTTTAGCCTTTTATCTTAAAACCTTAAAGGGTAAAGTCCGTTCGAATGGATTTAAGGCTTTAGCCTTTTATTTTTCATTTTGTGGATAAAATACTTGGCAATAAAGTCAAAATTTGCTATAATTTAAGCACAAAATTAAATTATCGAATTTTTAGGTGAATGATTAAACAGGGGATTATTTCTTTAGTTCAAGAAATAACATCTTTTAAGTGTGAAAGATAGTGTTTTTAGTAACGCTATTTTTTGTTTAAAAAATAAATTTACTTACATATTTTTCAAAATTAAAAATTAAATTTAAAAAATTAAAAATTGAAAATTTTTTCAATAAAACTCTACTAAAAAATTAATTTAAAATTTATGGCTAAAAAAGTTAAAAAACATTTTTTCAAAATTTTACCCTTATCAGTAGCAATTTTGATGATCTTTGCCTTTTCAATTGGTCTATGGCAAGGATTATCAGTTAATGATGCGCAGGCGTTAGCTCCGGGTGGATCTATGTCAGCGACTACATTATTAATGAAAGGTAATGAAACAAAGGCAATTAATGCGATTACTATTACGGATTCAGGCGGAGAGATAACTGCTGCAAATGATATTAGGATATTGATTCCTGCGACTTTTGTAAATACAACGTGGGACTCATCTGATACAACCGCAACGATTGTGAATCCTGCAAATGGCGTTGTTAGTACTACAGTTTCTTATGGGACTACAAATTATGCAAATGACACTTTAATTTTAGATGTAACAACTAATTTTAATGCTGGAGAAGCAGTTACTGTATCTGATTTGTCTTTTATAAGTGCAAATCCAGGTACAAATAATAGTGCAGTATTGTTATGGGCAGTTGATGGTGCATCTCCAACTTGGAGTGCTACTAGTAGTGCTACCTTAACTGTTGATACAGTACCACCAACAGTCACTGATGCCAAAATATCTATTTCTGGTAATACTGGTTTAGGTGGTCCTGCTGCTTTTAGGATTGGTGATACAATAAAAGTTACCTGGGATAATTCTGCAGGTGGTGATAATAATACTGATTTAGCTTCGGCTACAGCTAATTTATCAGGTTGGGGTGGTAGTGCTACTGCTGTTATGACAGATACTACTGCTTGTACTGGGACAAATGGTGATAATATTTATGAAGCTTGTTATACAATTACTGGTTCAGAAGGGATAGATGCCACAGGTGTTTATACTGCCGTGACTGCAACTGATAATGCTGGTAATGCCACTACAACCGGAGATACTACATATACTCCAGCAGGTTCAACAGTAGATACGATTGTGCCAACTATCACTGTGCCTAGTACAATAACTCTAACTGATACTACTGGCGAGGGCATTGCTTCAGTTGGTGAAAATATTTCTTATGTTGCTGGAACAGAAGGAACAGGAGATGGCGTTTCTCAATGGATGGTAAATTTAAGTGCTTATTCTTTGGGTTATCAAAATCCAGGATTAATAGCAATAGTGGCAGATAATGATGACGGTGCTTTTAGTGCTAACGAAAATGTAATGGATGATGCTGGTAATGCTTCTACTAATGGTGCTGTGACAATAAGTGGTTTTACTAATATTGATAATGAGATTCCAGTAGTAACTGTGGCTGGTACGATTGGTTTAACAGTTGACATTTTTGCTGATGGGATTGCTTCAATCGGCGACCAGATAACTTATGTGGCTGGCACTGAAACCACAGGTGATACTGTGACTTGGCAGGCTGATTTATCAACATATGGATTGTTACCAGATCAATTACCAGGAGCTGTTACCATAGTGGCAAATAATGATGATGGTGCTTTTAGTGCTAATGAAAACGTGAAAGATGATGCTGGTAATACACAAGCTGGCGCTCCTACAGCAATAACAATTACTGGAGCATTTAATATTGATAATGAGGCTCCTAATATTACTGTGCCAGGTACAATAACTTTATCTAATGATGTCGGAGGTGATAATATTGCCTCAATTGGTGATCAAATTACTTATGCGGCTGGCACTGATAGTACTGGGGACACAGCTTTTTGGCAAACAAATTTATCAGCTTATGGTTTATCTGCGGCGCAAGCACCAGGAAGTGTTGCCATAGTAGCAAATGATGATAATAATGTGGCGTTTTCTGCTAATGAATCTGTTAGGGATGATGCTTTTAATTTTTCTGGCTTAGCTACTGCTGTGACAATAAGTGGTTTTACTAATATTGATAATGTTGCTCCAGCAGCACCTTCTATCCCAGATTTAGATGCAACCAGTGATTTGGGAATATCTCCAACTGATAATATTACTAGTGATAGTACTCCGCAATTTAATGTTACTGCTGAAGCTGGTGCGTCAGTGGTAGTTACTAGTGATGTTGACGGTACTATTGGTACATTGCCAACAGCAACAGGAGGATCTGATGCGATTGCTACTACTATTACGACAACAGCTGGTCAGACCGGTACTGCTCATAATATTTCAGCAACAGCAATTGATACAGCGAATAATAGTGGCCCAGCTTCAGGTACTTTGGCTGTAACTATTGATGTAACAGCCCCAACACTTGACACAAGTTCTGCTACGAATAATAGTTATTATAATTTAGTTTTTGACGGAACCATTGGTGAAGTTTGGTTAACATTTACTGAAGCAGTTAATATTACTTATAATGATGGTGATTGGGATGCTGTACCAGGAGGTTTAGCTAGTTTTGATGTCACAGGCTATACTGCTGGTACTGGAACAACTGATATTCAGTTAGCAGCAACAGGTTCAGGCACAGGAGTAGGGGCAACTGGCACAGAACCGACCTTAGAGTTATTAGCAGGTGGCAATCTTGATGATGATGCTGGTAATTTAGTGCTTCCTTTTGGCCCGCAAAGTTTATATGATTATGCTGACCCGCAAGTAGTTTCTATTTCCCCAGCTAATGGCGCAACCAGTGTTAGCGCAACAGGGCCAGTAATCATAAATTTTACTGAACCAATGGATACTGTTACTGGTTTAACTATTTCTGATGATGATACTAATTCCTATACTTTACCAGCAACTTGGACAAGTGGTGATACTGTAGCAACAGTCAGCCATGTTGCCTGGACTACTGGCGTAACAATAACTGCCACAGTCGATGCTCAGGAGCCTAATGGCGGTGGTCTTCGTGATAATACTGGCGCTAATCCTTATGTCTGGTCATTTACTACAAGTGCTGGTGGCCGTAGTGGTGGCGGAGGTGGTGGAGACATTAATCCACCAGCAGCGCCAACTGATATTGATTTAACTGCTGATTCTACAGGTACAGTAACTATTACCTGGACTGATCCAGCTGACAGTGATTTGAGTGGTATTGTTATTCAGAGGGATCATAACCCAATTGTTGGCACTATAGTTGATGCTATTTATGCGACTGTTAATAAAGGTGAAGGAACTTATTCTGAAACAGGTTTGAGTTTAGGCGAAACATATTTATATCGGGTCAGGGCCAAAGATACTTCAGGTAATTTAAGTACTAATATGGAGATTTATTCTATTACTATTCCCACCCAAGCAGGCGAGATAGCAGATGAAGAGGTGATTACAGCTCCGACTGAACCAACTGCTCCAGCTGAAACTTTACCAACAGAATTAATTTTACATGATCCAGAACCAGCCGGACCATTACCAAGTGGTGTAGCAGTCGGTCAATTAGTTAAACGACCAGACATGGATGCAGTTTATTTTATTGATCAGGATAATCGTCGTCATGCGTTTCCTAATGAAGCAACCTTTTTTAGCTGGTATACGGATTTTTCAGATGTGCAGACTATCTCAGCTGAAACTTTAGCAGCCATACCTTTAGGTTCAAATGTGACAATGAGAGCAGGTACGCAATTATTAAAGATTACTTCAGATCCAAAAGTATATGCTGTTGAACCATATGGCGTGATTAGATGGGTGCAAACAGAAGATATTGCTAAAGCTTTATATGGCGCTGATTGGGCTAGTAAAGTTGTTGACGTGGATGTTTCTTTCTTTATTAATTATCAGGTTGGTTCTGCAATTGGTGATTTAACTCATCCAACTGGCAGTTTAATGTCTTATCTTGGTGAAACAGCTATCTATTATATTGATAATGCTGTTAGACAATTAGTTAGTTCAGAAGTTTTTGTAAATAATTTATTCCAAAATAGATTTGTTAACCGAGACATAGATCAAGACATTACTTATTCTGCAGGTCCTGATTTGCAGATTTTACCAATCGAGGATTTAATGATGCTTAAGTAAGTTAATTGATTTAGATAAAAAACCCCGTACAGTTTAGTATGGGGTTTTTGAATTTTAAGACTTATGCATATTTTTATTTTTTCTTTTTGGGGTTACAAAAAAATAAAATCTACCTGCCGTCTGACTGTCCTGTCTGCCGACAGGCAGGCGGCAGGTAGGACAGTTCAGGGGTAGCAAATCCGCTACCCACACCACGTCTGTCATTCCGAACGGAGTGAGGAATCTCTTTGGAATCTGGAGTACAAAAAGATCCTTCGGTTCCCTCAGGATGACGTGGTGAGGGATTATGCATTAGTGTGGGGAATGCCCTTGTTATTATAATAAAAAATATAGATCAAGATATTGCTTATAGTGCAGGTCCTGATTTGCAGATTTTACCAATCGAGGATTTAATGATGTTAAAGTAAAAAATTACATATAATAAAAACCCTGTACTGTCATGGTGCAGGGTTTTTTAGTGCTGATGTGGAAAAGTCTGAGAAAAATTTAACAAAATGTAGTATAATTAAACTATAAAAATAAATTTCTGTAAAATAATGCAGGAAATTCAAATACTAATTAAATCTCAATAAATGAGAGTGTTTTAGCAAACACTAATTTTAATAATCTAAAAAAATATGCCTAAAACAAAAAAATTCAAACTGCCTTTTAAAATAGCAGTTTTTAGAAAAATTCCTCTTAAACTTACTTTAAGCATGGCTTTAGTGATTATTTTTATAATAGCCATAGGAGTTTATAACAGTCTGCCTATAGATGATGCTCAGGCAGCAGCGCCGACTTTTACAGTTAAAATTCAAGCCAAAACAGGTGGTAGTAATTGGTTAGCAATTGAATTTGATCAAAATGTTTATACTAATTCTGATGGTACTGGCGATTTAACAGTTAGTGATTTTTCAGTAACTGGTACAGATACTGTTTCTCTTAGCTCTTTTTACTTTAGAGATAATACTGCTGTTGTGTATGTTAGTCCTATAAATGTTGGTGGACCTGGTGAAATACTTATTACATGCGCAACCAATGAAGTGTATAATGCTGCTGGTGAAGCTTGTACTCAGGCGCCGGTAGATCTTGATATTGGGGCAATAATAGATGCCACACCACCGACTATTGCTAACTGGACATTAGACATGAGTACAGCATATATGACAGTGACTTTTGATGAATCAATGATCTGGTATTATTTTAATGCAGTGAATGAAAATGGCATTATTTTGCAGGATGCTGTTACAGCCACAACTTCTTATACATTAACATCTTATGATAGTCAAGGGGATTGGCTGTCATTAGATACTTTAGGAATTCAACTTTCAACCACTGATTTTGCCGCAATTCTGGCTGACACTGGTTTGGCCACTAATGCTGGTAATTCATATTTAAGATTTACAACTACAACAAATGCCCAAGATTTGGTTCGTAATTATATTAATATTGCTGATGGTTCAGCAGTGCCAGTTAATACTTATACCGCAGATACGAGTTCACCTGTGATTAGCATAGTTAGTCCGGCTACTGGCAGTACCACCAGAGAAGCCACTCCAGTCGCTGTTTTAGCTAATGAATTTGTTGATTGTACTTATGATTTAGATAGTGGTACTTATACAGGTACTCTGGCTTATGATGGTGATAAATATGTTACTGATAATATTTATAATATGACTTCCGGCGTAGGTATTAGTCCTGGTAGTCATACTTTGCAAATAACTTGCACGGATTGGAATAGTAATCCACCGACTGTTGCCAGTACGACTTGGACAAAACTAGACCCAGGTAATAGTGTGCTGTTAGGTTCTGATGGTATAGGTGGTAATTTGGGTAGTTTATATGTAATTGATCCCAGAGACGGGACCATTACTAGCACTATTGGTGCTACTGGTACTTGTTTAACTGGTTTAGCTGTTCATCCTATTACAGGCCAGCTTTATGGTGTTTCTACGACAAGTTGCAGTGCAGGACCTAATAGTTTATATACAGTTGATCTGACGACTGGCGCAGCAACGTTACTTGCATTGATGTCAGGAGATATTACAATTAGTAATACATGTGGACCTGGTTTACCTGATTATGATTGGGGGTCAGTTGGTGATATTACTTTTGATCCTACTGGTTATCTTTATGGCGGTGATTGCGATGGTTATTTTTATCAAATCGAAACAGATCTATTAGGCACAGCAGGAACAACCAGTCATTATTTGTTTTACAATCATCCAACATTAGGTCTTGTTCCTGGTACTGAGCATGGTTATGCCTGGGGTAGTGGCGTGGTATATGACTCAAGTATTAGTGGTATGTGGTGGTTGCCAGAAGGTGATAGTAATGATGGATGGAGTTCGAGTGATGCAGCTTCTCTTGCGCAAGTTATCTTAGGTACGCCTAATGGCACATATATTAATCATGGGGATACTGTTAATGGTACAAATACAGTAGCTTTAAATTCAGCTGCTTTAGATTCAGCAGGCATACTGTATTCTGTTAGATCCGATAAGCATAGTAGTTCTCCTCAAGATTTAGTAGCTATTGAAAAAACTAGTGGTATTGTTGTTACCATGGGTTTACTTACAAATTCAGATATGGTTAATATGACTGCTATTACTTTTTATGAAGATACTTATTTACCAATCGTGACTATTACACCAACAACTAAGACAGGCGGAGCACCATATACTGATACCACAGTTAATGTTGTTGATTACGGTGGCATTACAGCTGCTAATGTGACTGCTTCATTAGGTTCAACTTTGGCATGTACGCAAACAAGCAATACTGTTGTTGATTGTACTTCAACTATTAATAAGGAAAGTATTACAGTCACTGCTATTGATGATGCAGGGAATACAGGCGTTGCTTTAGAAGCAGGTTATGAAATACTTGGCAGATCAGGCGGAGGCGGAGGCGCTGGTGATATTAATCCACCGAGTGCGCCAACAAATATTAAATTAATAGCTGATAATACAGGTAAAGTAACTATTACTTGGACTGATCCGCTTGACAGTGATCTAGGTACTATTGTTATTCAAAGAGACCATAATCCAATTGTAGGTACAATTGTTGATGCAGTTTATGATCAAGTTAATAAAGCAGAGGAAATATATATTGAATCTGGGTTAATACCAGGGGAAACATATTTGTATCGGGTCAGAGCAAAAGATCTATCAGGTAATTTAAGTGAAAATTTAACAGAATATGCAATAGTTATACCAACACAACCAGGTGAGACAGAAGGCGTTGATGTAACTGAACCAGAAGCAACAACACCAATTTTACCGCCAGCAGAAACACCAGATTTAATTTTAACAGAACCAGAACCTGCAGATTCATTACCACTAGGTGTCGCTATTGGTGATTTAGTTAAAGTCTCAGATAATTCAGCAGTCTATTTTATTGATAGTGATAAACGCAGACATACTTTCCCAGATGCTACAGTTTATTTTAGTTGGTTTAGTGATTTTTCAAAGGTTAAGACAATTTCAAAAGATATTATGTCACAAATAGAAATCGGTTCAAATGTGACCATGAGATCAGGTACTTGGTTAATTAAAATAACAACTGATCCACGAGTTTATGCTGTTGAACCATATGGTGTACTTCGCTGGATACAGACTGAAGAAATTGCTACTGCATTATATGGTCCTAGTTGGGCAACAAAAATTAAGGATGTCAGAGATGCATTATTTGCCGATTATCAAACAGGCAGTCCAATTTCAGACATGATTTATCCAACAGGTTCTCTTATTCAATATACAGGTGAAACTACTGTTTATTATATTGAAGGCACAGTTAAACAAGCTGTTAGTACAGAAGTTTTTGTAAATAATTTATTCCAAGATAAATTTGTTAATCGAGAGGCAAGCCAAGACACTAAATATATTACTGATTTTGATTTGGAAGCAATGCCAATTTGGAGTTTAGTAAAGTTAAAATAAGTTAATTGTTTCAAATATAAAATCCCGTACCGATTGGTGCGGGATTTTTTTGTTTTTTAGCAATTGGCGTGTTTGCCTTGCATCAGTAATTCTGTAATAAATTTACGCAAAACAGGTTTAGCCTTGTCTGGTACATAACCTAAAATCATTTTTTGAGCAATTAAGTTATGTCCACGATTGGCTATTACTTTTTGCCGCAGATTTGCATTAGCCTGTAAGCTAATAAACAGATTTTGGGCAAAATCACCTTCTTCGCCTGCATTAGCTATTGCTGGCAAAATATCAACTAAGAGCTCTTCACGAAACGTCCACTTTTTACCATTTTCCGCTTGCATTTTCAGCACCTCATTTTCAGCTTGAACTTGTCTGCATTAAAACTAATCAACTTACCCACTTTCCGCTACCTCGTTTTATTCAGCACATAGCTACCTCCTTTGAGCATAAGATATTTGCATTTTAACAAAAAATATTGCTTCTGTCAATCTTAAAAAATCAGCCCTGTACCATATGGTACAGGGCTGATTTTGTTATGAATTCAGAAATTGGGTTATTTTTGCTATAATTAAACTATGTTAGGACAAATTAAAAGGGGTATAATTAAACATCTTAGTAGTGTCTGGTTTGTCAGTGCTGCTATTTTTTTTATTGGTATAATTTTTTTGCCAGCAGTTTATATTTTAAGCTATGTTTTAAAAGCAGAAAATATTTTTACAGCTGATATTTTAAAGGCAGTTAGTGCTTCTTTTATTATCGGTCTTATTGTGGTTTTGCTAGATTTTATATTTGGTCTGCCATTGGCCTGGATTTTAACTCGCAGTAAATCAAAAATAGTTAAAGTAATTGATAGCTTAGTTGATCTTTCTTTGGTTATACCAACAGCTGCGTTAGGGTTTTCTGTTTATTTGTATTGGGGCAGTAAATATGGCTTGGCTTATTTATTAGGCTTAGATTACGGGCTGTTTTCTGCAGGACCTATTTTGATTATTCTTTTACATATTGTTTTTACTTTGCCATACATGATTCGTTCTATTGCGGCTGCGATTGTTAAAATTGATATAGCTTATGAGCAAGCTGCAGTGACTTTAGGCGCTAAGCCTGTGACTGTTTTTCGCACTGTTTACTTTCCTTTGTTTAAAGACGGGATCATTGTTGGTTCTATTTTATCTTTTACTCGAAGTTTGTCAGAAACTGGCGCGACCATGATGGTAGCTGGGGTTTTTACTACCGCACCTATTTTTATTGTTGGTTTAAAACAAGCTGGTCAATTGCCGCAAGCAGCTGGGGCTAGTATTATTATGATTGTTAGCGCAATTGTGATTTTATTTATTTCTAAATTATTCTTAGGCCGGAAAAAAATTAATTTAGAAAAAATTTATCCTCGTGCTGCTGACTCTTTATTAAAATTAAAGATTGTCAGAGATATTATTTTAGGTCTTTTTTTAATATTTATTATTTTTTTACCAACAACTTATCTTATTATTTTTAATTTAACTAATTTACAATTATTTTTTAACAGTTTAATAGTGAAAAGTTTGCTCATTTCTTTTGCGATTGCTTTGATTGTTACTATTATAAATTTATTTTTTTCTGCGCCAATTGCTTATTTAATTGCTCATAATAAATTTCGTTTAGGTAAAATATTAGACAGTTTAAATGAAATTGTTTTATTAGTGCCCACAAGTGCCTTAGGCCTTTCTTTGGTTTTATTTTGGCAACAGTGGTTACAAGGTGAATTTATAATTTTAATTTTAACTCATTTGAGTTTTTCTTTTCCTTTACTAGTTAAACCTTTAATTACTGCTTTTAAGCATATACCGTTAGAATTAGAAGAAGCTGCTTATTCTTTAGGCGCTAGTAAAAGAAAAATGTTTATGACCATTTTATTGCCTTTGATTAAGCCAGCGTTGATTGCTGGTTCAATTATGGCTTTTATGCGTAGTTTGTCAGAAACAGGCGCAACCTTAGCAGTTAGTGATCAAATCAAGACTATTCCGGTTTTAATTGTTGATTTAGTTAATCAAGGTCAGTTAAATCAGGCAGGCTTTGTTTCTGCAGTCTTGTTTGTTATAGCTTTTATTTTTTTACTTATCTTAAAACATAATAAATTTAGTAAAAATAAATTATAAATATATGCCACAAGTAGAAATAAAAAATCTGACAAAAATTTACCAGGGCTTAAAAGGTGATAAAATAAAAGCTTTAAATCATATTAATTTAAAGATTAAAGACAAAGCTTATAATACCTTATTAGGGCCTTCAGGTTGCGGTAAAACAAGCTTATTAAAAATTATTACTGGTTTAATTAAACCAACTTCTGGTAAAGTTTTATTTAATAAAAAAGATGTGACCAAAAAATCACCGCAAGACAGGGATATTGGTTTTGTTTTTCAGCATTTTGCGACTTTTCCGCACCTTGATGTTTGGCATAATGTTAGTTATGGGCCAGTTATTCGTGGTCGCTCAGCAGAGGAAATAAGTGAAATAGTTAATAGAAATTTAGAATTAGTTGGTTTAGCTCAGCGGGCCAATGCCATGCCAGATGAACTTTCAGGCGGTATGCGCCAAAGGCTGGGTTTAGCCAGAGCTTTGGCCTCGCAATCAAAATTATTATTATTAGATGAGCCGTTGTCAGCTTTGGATGCAAAAATTGGTACGTATATTAGATATGAGTTAAGGCGCATTGTTAAAAAATATAAATTAACAGCTATTCATGTAACTCATAATCAAGATGAAGCCATGACTATTTCAGACAATATAATTTTAATGAAAAAAGGCCAGATTGTGCAGACAGGTTCTCCAGCAGATTTATATGATAAGCCTAAAACAATTTTTGCTGCGAATTTTATGGGCAAATGCAGTTTTTTTAAAGCTAAAAAATTAACTGATCATTTGGCTGAATATCAAGGAGTCAAAATTAAAGTTAAACAAAAAATTAAAGATAAAGAAGTGATTTTAGGTGTGCGACCAGAAAAAGTCCATCTTAGCCGGAAATTAAATAAAAAATTAATCTTTGGCAAAATAGAGATTATAAATTATTTAGGTTATTTATTTGAATACAGGATTAATGTGCAGGGTAATATTGTTAAGGCTTATAAAAGATTTAAGGAAAAAGATATTAAACAAAGATATAAAGTTGGTGATTTAGTCTCCTTTTGGTTTTATCCTGAAGATATTTTAGTTTACAAAGCACCCAAAGATTTAGATAAAGAATTAAGCCTTGAATAAATGTTTTTACCTTGACATGAGGGGGGAATAATGTTAAGGTAGAGCATTAAAGGAGACGATTGAGGAATTGTTTGAAAAACGTACAGATGTCCGTCTCCTTTAACTAAAATAATTTCGGGCGAGACGATAAAGCAAATGTCTATAATTAGACGATCGATTCCGTGCCTCTCCTTTTTAACCAGCCTTTTGCAAAAGGCTGGTTTTTATTTACCTTTACATGAGAGAGAATAAGTGCTAAGTTAGATTATTAAAGGAGACGAAAAAAATGTGTTTTAGAAATGATCTTCTTATTGTTTCCTTTAATAAAATATTTTTTAGGTGAGACGAAAGCTCCACTGTCTTTAATTAGACTAAGTCAGGTTTGTCTCATCTTTTTCCCAGCCTCTCGCGAGAGGCTGGGTTTATTTTTTTAAAATATGGGGTGGCTGAGAGCCCTAGCTCTCAGATAGAAAAATTAGCATAGAGCAGGGGCTCTATGCAACCTGAGTTTTTAAACTGGGTTGAAATAATTAAAAAAATATAGTTAGATAAAGTTGGGTGAGACGATGAGACTATTGTCTTTAATAAGACGACTTATGTTCTGTCTTACCTTTTTCCCAGCCTTATGCAAAAGGCTGGGTTTTATTTCTCTTGACAAGCGGGATAAATAGTGCTAAGGTAGATTATTAAAGGAGACGATCGATCCGGTGTTATTAAACGACGCATAGCGTGTCTTCTTTAACTAAAATAAATCCAGGTGAAACGAAGATCATATTGTCTTTAATCAGACGAGAGTATTCCTGTTTCACCTTTTTTATCACGTTGTTCTCGAACGACGTGATTTTATTTATCAAAATATGGAGTAGCCGAGAGCCCCAGCTCTCGGATATAAAATTAGCATAGAGCAGGAGCTCTATGCTACCCGAGTTTTTAAACTGGGTTGAAATAATTAAGAAAATATAGTTAAATAAATTTGGGTGAGACGAGTAGAAAATTGTCTTTTATAAAACGATCTTGACAATGTCTCACCCTTTTTTATTTCTTGACATAAAAAAAAGAAAGTGTTAAACTGATTTGTTAAAGGAGATGATTACTGGAATGTTATTTTAACGAGTTAGAATTTATCTCCTTTAATAAAATATTTTCAAAGGTGAGACGATTGGTTAGGTGTCTTTAATTAGACGAGGAGCAACCTGTCTCACCTTTTTTATCACGTCGTTCTCGAACGACGTGATTTTATTTATCAAAATATGGAGTAGCCGAGAGCCCCAGCTCTCGGATATAAAATTAGCATAGAGCAGGGACTCTATGCTATCCGAGTTTTTAAAATAGGTTGAAATAATTAAGAAAATATAGTTAGATAAAAGTGGGCGAGACGACTTTACTTTTGTCTTTTATTAGACGACGAGTCGAATGTCTCACCCTTTTTCCCAGCCTCTCGCCAGAGGCTGGGTAATTTTATGCTATAATTTAACCATGGACAAACAAGCCAAAAATTTTTTTAAATATTTAAGCAGTTTATTGGTAATTGTCTTTTTTTTAATTGGTTTTGTAGTTCAGTCGCAAGATGACAGACAAAATTTAGAAGTTTGTTTTTTGGATATAGGACAAGGTGATGCGATTTTAATTAAAACGCCTTATGAACAAAATATTTTAATAGACGGAGGGCCTGATAATACGATTTTAGCGCAATTAGGTCAGAATTTGGCTTTTTTTGACAAAGAATTAGATTTAGTGATTTTAACTCATCCGCATTCTGATCATGTGGCTGGCTTAATTAATGTTTTACGTCGTTATGAGGTTAAAAAAATATTATTAACTGGAGTTTTGCATAATAGCCCTGATTATATGACTTTTTTAGATGAGATTAGAAAACAAAATATTTCTACTGAAATTATTAAAGCGCAGCAAGATATTGATTTAGGGGAGCAATTAGTTTTAAAAATTATTTATCCTTGGTCTGATTTGCGGGATAAACAAGTAGAAGAATTAAATAATACTTCAATTGTTACCCAATTAATTTATAAAAACAACTCTTTTTTATTGACCGGTGATGCTGAAATACCAGTAGAACAAGAATTACTAGCTAGTGATACTTATTTGCGGTCCCAAGTTTTAAAAGTTGGCCATCATGGCAGTAAGTCTTCTACTAGCCAAGAATTTTTAGATGCAGTTAAACCACAATACGCAGTTATTCAATGCGGCCAAGATAATGATTTTGGGCATCCGCATTTAAGAACCATTAAAAGATTAGAAGATAATAATATTCAGATTTTACGTAATGATTTATTGGGAACAATAATTTTTATTGCTGACGGCCAGAATTTACAAATAAAAAATCGGGAATAAATCCCGATTTAATTTTCAGCTCAAATTTGTGAAATTTGCTGGTCATTTGGCTGACAACTATGATTTTTAAAAAATAATTCTTTGAGCACTGTTTGTGCATCAGTAATTTGTTGGCCTTTATTGTTAAGTCGAACACATTTGATGTGTTTATCAGTAACCTCAATAATTTTAACAAAACGGATAAAAAATCCTTGATGTAGTTCGTCTTTGAGGAAATGATTTTTAAAGTCTCTACGGCTAATTCGTTGTTGTTGTAGAATTTCGCCGTTTACAGCAATCATTATAATTTCAATTTCATTATGATCATCCAGCTCTGCTTTGTTATTAATTATTGCGCTTTGGCGCCAAATCTGCCCTTCAGCGATTGTTGTAACTGACATGATTATCCCTCCTTTCATTTTTAAATTAGCATTAGTTAAAATCAATGTCAACCTTGATATATAATTTAATTTTTGTTAAAATAAGGTTAAATTTTATTAAATAATTAAATTTTTAATTTATGGAAGATCCAAAAAAAGAACGCACTCTTTTTTTAATTAAGCCTGATGGAGTTAGAAAGGGTTTAATCGGTGAAGTTATAAAAAGAATTGAGCAAACAGGTTTAAAAATTGTTGCTTTAAAAGTAGTTAAACCAACAAGAGAATTAACAGAAGGGCATTTACCAGGTTCTGATAAGTGGATGAAGGGTATGGGTAATAAAACATTAGGTGATTATAAAGAAAAAAATATGGATCCGATTAAAGAAATGGGCACTGATGATCCTTTGGAAATCGGCAAAGAAATTTATGAATGGTTAATTAAATATTATACTTCTGGCGTAATTGTGGCAGGTATAGCTGAGGGTAATCGGGCAATTGAGATTGTACGCAAAATTATGGGTAATACTATTCCTGTTAATGCAGCGGCTGGGACAATTCGCGGGGATTTTTCTACTGATTCGCCTTCTTTAGCCAATCAAGAAAAAAGAGCGATTGCTAATATGACTCATGCTTCAGGTGATCCTACAGAAGCAGCTCAAGAGATGGCCAATTGGTTTAAACCAGAAGAGATTGCTGAATATGGAGATTAAAGTTGACAAACAAACTGAATTCTGCTAAACTTAAATTAATATGATAACCACTAAAGTATTACAATTAGAAAAAGTTGATCTAAGAGCAAGTTTACTAGCTTTATTACTTTTATTATTAAGCCATTTTGTAGTGGTTAGTTTTAAGTTAGCGACACAATAATTTACATATAAATTTTGTCACAACTAGCCACTACAAGTGGCTAGTTTTATTTTAGGTACATTAAAAAACAAGCACTGAACTACAAATGTTCAGGATAAGGAGGGGCTTATGGATAACATGAATTTACAGGTTAATGAACAGCAAACAGGTTTTAGAGAAAATCAGTTTAATCAAAAGGAAAATGAGCATGAACTATATTTTGACTACCCTGACTTAAGGGTATTTGAGCAATGTCGCCAATCAGCTGATTGGCCTGAACAAATTTTGGCACGACCATAAACAGCCCGCCTACGCATAAAGCTTTGGTGGGTAAAGGAGGGGTTAAAATGGCAGAAGAAAAAAGGGAAATTTTTGAGTTTAAGTTTATGTGTGAAAAATGCGGTCATCAAGTCATAACCCGTACTGATGACGGCATAAGTGTAAAAGATTGTACCAAATGCGGGGGAGACATGAAATATGTTTCCATGAAAGAAATTGATCCAAATGATGTTGTCTCTGAGCAAACAAAACATATTAAAAGTCTGCAGTTATAAAAAAATGCCCTGTGTATTTTATACACAGGGCTTTTTATTTTACAATGTTGACAATGAAATATAAATATTTTAAACTAATAATATATGAATTTTATTGACCAAAAGTCCAAGATTACTATTTATGCTAATATTTTAGTCTTAGTGGTAGTTTTAGTATTAGTCACAGTTACAGTGGCCCGGGTTTTTAATAGTTATTAAGATAATTTTTACATATTAAAAAAGGGCCACTGACAGACAGTGGCTTTTTTAAATTGTTCTTTAAGTTTGTAGGGACGTAGCGCAGAGGGAGCGCGCCGGGCTAACATCCCGGAGGTCTCTGGTTTCCCAAACCCCAAAGGGGTCCCCTTTGGGGAGGGATCCCTTTGGGCCAAGTCCAGTCGTCCCTACCAGTCTTCGCTTCATAAAGAAGTGACGGCTGGGAGACCATAGTTTTGTGTCAGGGCATAGCTTATGGAAAGCGTCTAGGGTTACCCCTTAGGAGATTGTAGGTTCGATTCCTGCTGCCCTGATTTAAAAATTTGGTTAATTGGCGTCAATTTCAAAACAAATCAAAGGAGGGGTTAAATGTCAGCACAAAAGGATGAAGGTAATGTAATGGATTTTTTTGAACTGGAACAAGAATTAGAGAGACTTGAAGGGCGTTATGGTCATTATTTAACAGAATCAATGGCCATAGAGCACAAATTAGCTAATGGCATGACGCAATGCTGGGAAACAAGATTTGCACGTTTAAATGATTTAAAAACACGCTTAATGCCGCAAGTACAGGCTAAAATTGAATCATTACGTTTGCAATTAGGCAGAGGCTGCTATTAACTACAAAAGACCCCAAACTATTAGGTGCGGGGTCTTTATTTTTGTTTATGTAAATGTTATAATAAAAGTGACCACATAATTGTATTAGTTCTAGGACAACCTTATTTAATGGGAGGTTTATATCTTATTCTGTCGTGGCAGGATAATGCAACCACCCACCTGGCTTTTAAGCTGGAAACTAGACAATTATGCGGTCATATGAGATCACTCTTAGAGTGATTTTTTATATTGCGAAATCCTCAAAATATGATAAAATGTAGATAAGGAAAGTTTGCTTAGATTAGAGTAAATTTTTTTATGATATCTAATAAAAAATTAAATCAAATTTTAGTTAAAGCCGGGAAGATTAAGCCTTCGCAGTATGATTTTGCTTTAAAAAAAGCAAAAAAGAAAAAAATTGCCTTAGAACAAGCCTTAATTGAGGACGGTATTATTCCTAAAGAAGAGTTGGGTGAATTAATTGCTAAGGAATTAGGCGTGCCTTATATTAATTTAAGTAAAAAACCGATAAAAAGAGAGGTATTAAGTATTGTTCCAGAAATTGTTGCCAAAAAACAATTAATGATAGTTTTTGATAAAAATAAGGAAGGCTTAATGGTTGCTTTTAATAATCCTAAGGATTTACAGCTTCAGCATTTTTTAACCAAAAAAACAGGTGAAAATATTATTCCTTATTATACTACGCAAAAAGATATTTTATTAGCTAGTAAACTTTATGGACAGGGTTTAACCGGAGATTTTTCCAAAGTAATAACTGAATATCTGGAAAAAGCAAAACAAGGTACAAAAAAAGATTTACCGATTATTAAGATTGTTGAGGCGGTCATGAAATATGCTTATGAAAATAGAACTTCTGACATACATATTGAACCTTATGAAAAAGAAACAATTTTCCGTTTTAGGGTTGATGGCATTTTACATGATGTTTTATCCATTCCTAGAGAATTTCATAATATGATTGTTGCCAGAATAAAGATTATGGCTGATTTAAGAACCGATGAACATAATAGTGCGCAGGATGGTAAGTTGCAAATTGTTTTACCAGAGGAAAAATTAGATACTAGAGTTTCCATTATTCCCATTGTTGAAGGTGAAAAAGCTGTTTTGCGTTTACTTTCCAAAAAAATAAGAGCTTATAATTTGGATAATCTAGGTATTGCTGACCAAGATTTGAAAAAGGTAAAAAAGGCTATAAAAAAACCATGGGGTATGATTTTAGCAACTGGGGCTACAGGTTCAGGTAAAACAACAACTTTATACGCGATTTTAAAGATATTGAATACTCGGGAAGTTAATATTCAGACAATTGAAAATCCAGTTGAATATGACATGGAAAGAGTTAATCAAATTCAGGTTAATCCTGAAACAAATTTAACTTTTGCTAAAGGTTTAAAATCAATTCTGCGTCAAGACCCTGATATTATTATGGTTGGAGAAATTAGAGATGATGAAACAGCCCAAATAGCTGTTAATGCAGCTATGACAGGACATTTAGTCTTGTCTACTTTACATACGAATGATTCAGCTACTACCTTGCCTCGTTTGCTAGATATGAAAGTTAAACCATATTTGATTGCTTCAACAGTAATCATTGCCATTGCTCAGAGATTAGTTAGAAAAATTTGTTTGGAATGCAAACAAAGCTATAAATTATCTCGAGCTGAATTATTAAAACTTATACCAGAAGATACAGTTAATAAATATTTGAAAGACAAAAAGGAGATAGAACTGTTTAGAGGCGCCGGTTGTGAATCTTGTCTTAATTCAGGTTATATGGGACGAACCGGTCTTTATGAAATATTAGAAATTAGCCCAACCATAAGAAAATTAATTATTAATAAAGCGACTAGTCAGCAGATAAAAGAGCAAGCAATTAATGAAGGGATGACTACTATGCTAGAAAATGGCATGGAAAAAGCCTTGGCAGGGGTAACTACACTTGATGAAGTCCTTAGGGTGCTTTAAAATATATGGCTAAAAAAAATAAAAAAACAAAAGACGCAGACAATAAATCTACTGAGAAAAAAGTAAGAAAAAAGAAACTTAATTTAAATATTAGTATTGGAGTTAAAAAAGTTGAAATAATTTTGTTTACTCGTACATTAGCGATTTTATTAAAGTCTGGGATGAATATTGTTGATGCGATTGCGGTTTTAGAAGAACAATTTACTAGTGGGTTGCAAAAAGCAATTGGTCAAGTCAGACAAGATGTGTCAGGAGGTTTAAGCTTAGCTGATTCTTTGGTTAAACATCCTAAATATTTTAATAGTGTTTTTGTTGGTTTAGTTCATGCCGGTGAATCAAGCGGAAATTTAGTTGATACTTTGTTTCGTATATCAGAGGAACTAGAAAAAGATTTGGCTTTGGCACGCAAAATACAAGCAGCTTCCTTATCACCAAGCTTAATCTTTATGAGTTTGATTGCTTTAGCTAGTTTGTTAGCTTATTATATTTTACCTCAGCTGGTGGTTGTTTTTACATCTTTTGATATGGAACTACCCTTAACTACTAGAATGCTTTTAGGTTTATCCATTTTTGTTAAGGATTTTGGTTTTCTCGTTGTTGTTGCTGCAGTAATTTTTGTATTTATTATGAGATTTATTTTAAGGATTGAATTTATCAGGCCTTATTGGCAGGGTTTATTAATGCATGTGCCCATATTAGGCCAATTTATAATTAAGGTAAACCTAGTACGTTTAAATCGTATTTTGGCAGTTTTATTACAAAGCGGCGTGCCTATTAGTGATGCATTAGACGTAACGATTGAAAGTTTGAGTAATAGGGTTTATAAAATATATTTAAGAAGAATAAAAGCTAAAGTCGTGGCTGGTCAGGATTTAGGAGAGGTCATTAAAAATTTAAATAAAAAAAATTATTTCCCACAATTGATCTCTCAAATGATAAGCGTCGGAGACAAAACAGGCACTTTAGAAACCAATTTATTTTATTTGTCAGAATTTTACGAGAGGGATCTTGATAGTATTAGTAAAAATTTAACAACAATCATTGAACCTATTTTATTAATATTCGTGGGTATTATTGTGGCTTTGGTTGCTATTGCCATAATATCACCTGTTTATGAATTTGTTTCAACTTTAAGTCATAGTATATGAGGACTGGTTTTTCATTAATTGAAGTCGTTATTGTTATTGCAATTTTAGCAGTTTTAATTGTTATTTTTTTGCCAATTGGTCTAGATTTTTATCGGATTTATGTTATTAACAATACAGAAGATCAGGTAATTGGATTTTTAAAACAAGCCAGAGTTGATGCAATTAATCAAAAAAATGATTCTGATTTTGGTTTTTATCATAATAGTAATCAGATAGTATTATTTGAAGGTAGCAGTTATGCCACTAGAAATCCTGATTTTGATTTAACATATTTTATTCCTAATAATATGAGCATAACTGGCTTACAGGAAGTAGTTTTTGCTAAAAATTCTGGATTGCCAAGCCAAACAGGGACAATTACTATCACTTTGGACAGCAGAATAAAAGAAATTACTATTAATGATG